>Ga0247608_10001364_pt1 | contig 34057 bp, 47 predicted proteins | sample 176DNAGHGlowgp2_FD_193490 | JGI IMG/M metagenome (GOLD analysis project Ga0247608, IMG submission 193490) | Sheep rumen microbial communities from Palmerston North, Manawatu-Wanganui, New Zealand - 1766 DNA GHGlow gp2 | ecosystem: Host-associated > Mammals > Digestive system > Stomach > Rumen ...
GTGCGGAAACACATACATTTTCAACAACAGCTGCCTCGGGCTCTACGAACGGCTGAGGCTGTTCGGGCGCACGGTTGACATCTACAAGCCGTACACTCCGACGCTCCGCATTGGAGACAAAGCAGAGAAGATAACAGACATCGAAACCCGCACGACACGCCTTATCGAATACGAACTTCCGCAGCAGAAGCAAGAAATACTTGCAGCAGCTTCGACGAGAATGTCCGAAATGGTAGCAAACGCGACCAAAGGATATATTTTCACAGACGAGGAGCGCGGAGAACTGCTCATCATGGATACTCCGAGCAAAGAAACAGCGCAAAAGGTCTGGCGGTGGAATTCGTCCGGACTTGCATACAGTAATCGGGGCTATAACGACGGTTATTTCGTCGGTATGACCGCCGACGGCAAGATCCTTGCGAGCAGTATCCTCGCGGGAGTGCTCCAAGGATTTGAGTTGCTCAACGGCAACGGAAAGTTCCATGTCCACACAGACGGCTCGGTCGATGCTTCGGCTATCAATATCACGGGTGGCAGTATCAACATCACTACGAACAGCGCAAGCTACGACGTGATTCAGCTCCAGTATGACAGTTGGAAACATCAGTTAGCCCCGCTTGAATGGGTACTTGAGAATACAAACACGCTCTGCAAGATAGTAGCGCAGGCGGGTGCGATATTTTTCTACTACAACAGCGGGCGCACGATGACACTCGACACCGAGAACGGCTATATAACCTGCAAAGGCATTAACACGGGAGATGTGAACTGCGAGGATGTCTACGCAGCCGACACGTATGCTGAGGAGCTGTACTATAAAATCGGGAATAATAGTTATCTTTCGGTTCACGATCAGATAGACGCCCTCTGGGACGCCGTACACGCTTTACAAGGAGGTTCGTGATGAAATTCTACAACGAAATACCTGATATGGAGTTCCTGTCGGGAGACACCCTGCCCCCGTTCCATGTACAGGTCGAGGGCGCCAATGCCGCGGGCAGTACAATGGAATGTATCGTATGCCGAAGCACTACACCCACTGTGGCAGTGATTACCAAAGCTTGCACACCTGAGAGCGGAGGCTTCATGGTACAGCTCACAAGTGAGGATACTGCGCCGCTTATCGAGGGCTCGTATCAGATACATTTTAGACTGATGAATAACGGGCTCAGCCTGCGGAAACTCAAGGGTAATATCTATGTTCATTCTGTTGCGGGAGGTAGTTCAAATGGCTAATATCAGTATAAGCGGATTCAGCATTGAAGAGGGAGTCAATATAAGCGGATTCAGCATTGAAGAGGGAGTCAATATAAGCGGATTCAGCATTGAAGAGGGAGTCAATATGACATTCGACACGGGCGGAGCAGTTCCGCCGCCCGCTCCCGAGACAGACAACCTCGGCAAGCCTGTTAATTGTATGGTAATGTGCACCAGCGCGGGAACTGGCTTTATCGGTAATCTCGTGATTATTCCCGATGAGAATACGTGAGGAGGCGCCGAAATGAACAAAATAATTCAGACCATTGCCGCCCTTACTTGTGCTATTTTCGGATTACTTTTCGGGGAGATGGACGGTTTAATAAAAGCGCTCATCATTTTTATGGTGCTCGACTACTGCACAGGCGTCGCCGTGGCAATAAAAAAGAAGGAGCTATCCTCCGAAATAGGGTTCGTAGGTATCATCAAAAAGGTGTTTATACTGGTCTTTGTAGCTGTCGGACACGTCCTCGACGCGTATGTCATCGGTGAGGGTGCCATGTGCCGCGGCGCAGTCGCAGGCTTTTTTATCGCCAACGAGGGACTGTCTATTCTCGAAAACGGCGCGATATTCGGTCTCCCTATCCCTCGGAAACTCAAAGAGATACTGCTTCAGCTGCGGGGAAGGGGCGAAGACGATGACCAGAGTACCTTTTGAAGATTGGATTGTTGGCGGCAAGACTGAACCCAAAATAAAACGTCTGCTATTTGCAGACGACTCCAACTCTGGGGAAATAAGAAGACTCAAACGTGCCCTTAGCGATGTTATAGCCAATGAGCTAACTACCACCCAAAAGAATTGCATTGAGCTATACTATTACGATGGCTATGCATTGGACGAAATAGCTGAAAAAAATGGCACGAGCAGGCAAGCCGTATGCGCCTGCAAAAAACGCGCTGAAAGAAGAATCAGTCGCATAATGAAATACGCTGTAAAATACGCAGTACAGGAGGTATAAAAATGAATTCACCTTATATGGGAAAATTCAAGGTTACGCAGCAGTACAAGGGGGCGGAACACGACGGTCTCGACCTCGTCGGGCTTGAATCGAAAAAGATCCACGCGACAGTCACGGGTAAGGTAGTATTTGCAGGCTGGCAGAATTCCGCTAATCACAGTGAGGGCTTCGGACAGTACGTCGTTATCCTTGCAGGCGGCAGATATTACCACTACGGACATCTATCTGAGATACGCTGCAAGGTCGGCGACGAGGTGCAGATAACCGATGTTATCGGTATCGAGGGCAGCACCGGCTACAGCACAGGAAGCCACTGCCACTACTGCATACGCACGTCGATGTCTCCCGGAACGGCTCTTGATGTCAGCGCGATATCTGGTATACCGAACGTCGAAGGAGGCGTCTACGACGACGGGTATCGTCCTTCGGCTCCCGCTCCTGCAAAGAAGACAATGGAGATAACGCTCAAGTATGATGACCACACGTTCAGCGGGCTCCTCGAGGAGCAGTAATTAAAGATTTTCAATTTTTTCTTTAAATATGAAAACATAATTTAAAAAGATTTAAAATAGCTCCCTCTGAGATTTCAATTTCTCGGAGGGAGCTTTTTCTGCTAAGTATATCTTGTTATACCTACTGCAAGGATTTTTACAGTCAAAGTATACCTTGTTACACTTTGAGGTTTATTTGTGTACAATTTTGTATAATCAATTTTAGTAAATTTACTTTAAAAGTATAACTTGTTATGGGATTACGCGGCAATAAAAAAGTACAAGTGTCGTAGTAAGTGTCGTAGTAGCATTTAAGGCAACAAAAAAGCCGCCTGTGAGTGTTCTCACAAGCGGCTATATTTGGCGGACAGAGAGGGATTCGAACCCTCGATACGCTATTAACGTATACACGAGTTCCAGTCATTATTTTCAGAAAAGTCCTCTTTTATTATTTCAAGTTAAGTCAGCGTAATATAGGCGTTTGAAAAGACTGATACATTTTAAAACTCGGAGAAAAATAGTAATAAATGTCGTAGTAGTGTCGTAGTATCAGTCAAGGTTGAGCTGCTTTTTCAGTACATCAATATCATTATGAACATAGATGCCAGCCGTGATTGAAATATCTGCGTGCCCCATAACTTTCTGAATGGTATAAATGTCCACGCCTGCTTCTCTCCTCAGTGTACCGTATGTGTGCCTGAGCTCGTGTGGAGTCAGAACGGGGATGCCGATGTCCTTGCTCATCTTATCCATAAACTTGCTGAAATGCTTCGCGTATGTTGCCGGGGACATGACGCCGTCGGTGCCGATCACATACTCATTATCGCTCTGGAACTTCTTCAGGTACTTGCCGAAACTCTCCGAGAATGGTACTATCCTATCAGATGTTATCGACTTCGGACGGTCGATAACAATCTGCCCTTTGGTCTGCACAACAGCTCGCTGAACGTGGAGCGTATTTCCTTCAAAGTCCACATCAGTCCACTTTAGTCCGAGAAGCTCAGAGCGACGCAGCCCGGTGTTGAGGTAAAGTACAATGTCCAGCCTCAGATACTGGCGTGCATATTTCTCTGCTGCATCTGCCTGCTCCTTAGTCCATACTTTTTTAACCGTAACATCTGAAACGTGTTGGAATTTGATGTTTTTGACAGGGTTCTTGTAACAGAGGTCGTTATCTATGGCGGCGTCGAACATTGATTTGAGAATGAGCTTGTGCTTATCCAGTGTCGACTTTGCAAGCGACTCCCCTGTCTCGCCTCGGATCACATTAAAATACTGCTGCACATCTATCTGCTGTATCTCACTTATGCGAGCTTTACCGAAGTACGGAACGAGGTACTTGTCAATGTTTGACTTGTATGTGAAAAGGTAGGTGTGGTCCTTGACTACGCCCTTCTTGTACGTCTCAAGCCATTTGTTCGCCCACTTCTCGAAGGTCATCACAGGCGGTGCAGGCATCGCCCCGGTGGCTTCGTAAACGGCGTGATCTATCTTGTACTGCTCTGCCTTAGCTCTGGCGTCAGCCTTGCTGACGGTGCTGTAGAAGCTCTTACGAATGAGCTTGCCGCTAAAGTCCTTGCCGATAGTAACCTTGACTTCATACAGTCCGTCAGCTCTATTCGGAGCGTCTTTTTTCGGTCTGCCCATGTAATCACCCCTTTTTGTAGCCTCGGCCTATACGGCAGGGGCTTATTTTTGTATTAAATAGCATTTATAAGATTTTCGGGTGGAGCCGAAAATTCTTTTTTACAAGCAATTTTTCTTATCAACCTAAGATAATCTGTTGAAATAAGCCCGCGCGCAATTCTATTTCGATACGATAAGAGCCTGATTTGCTCAACGGGAACCCCCGAGCGGTATTGGTCAATTTCAGATGCAAGGCCTGATATTCGATTCTCGACGACGGCGTTACTAACGCCAAATTTATTAGCAAAATAAGTGACAATATCATATTGAATTCCGAAGAACAGCTCTTTCTCGGTCGCTATACTCGGATTAAGGCAAAGGTCGAGGCAACGTGAAAACTCTGGAATGAATTCCTTATAAGGCATAATCAGTTCCGCCGCGCCCTCGTTGGCCTGCCATTCAATAAACGAATTCTGCTTTATCTCTGGGGAGTCATTGCAAAGGATAATTCCCTCTGAGACACCCGAGTGTAAAAAAGTATGCATATACTCGTGTATGCCATGGAACCTCTGTTCTTCTTTTGAAATATTTGAATTTATAATAATACAATGGCACTGACCAGGTTCTTGCGCCAATGAAACAAGCCCTTTTAGGCGGGGCGTTTGAAAAGGGGCGTATTCAACTTTTATAAGTGGAAAGCGCTCACATATTTTTTCAATCGTTATATCGCCACTAATGCCGTTTGCCAAAAAGAAATCACGGCATATCCCAACTAAAATGTATAATCCTGTTTTGGTCAAAATGCTCCCCCCGTTTGTTAGTTCTCTCCGCGCATCTGTTTAAGTATGTGAATAGCAAGATCGATATCATCTGGGTTAATTTCCTCGTCCTGCGCCTTCTTGGCCCAACTAAGGTATATATCGCTAATGCTATCATCCCCTAACAAGTAGCCTGCTGGAACATTAAAAAAAGTGGCAATAGCAGCCAATGTATCTGCATTAGGTTCTCTTTTATTTGTTTCCCACATAGCAACCGTGCTCTTGGATACGTTAAGAGCGTCGGCAAGATCTTGCTGGAGAATACCTTTTTTTGTTCTTAATTCTTTAATCTTATCTCCTACCACTGAAATTCACCTCCTGTGAACATTGTATCACATTTTGTGAAGAATGTCAAGCGTCAGAGGACAATTATTGTGCAAATCGCAGAAAGTGACTTCTCCGTATTGACAAATCACATTCCGTGATTTATACTAATATCAGTTCACGTTTAGTAAACTTGAAAGCACAGAATGTGAGGTGAAAAGATGATAGCAATTAGAAAATTCAGAACAGACCTTGGGTGGACGCAGGAAAAACTTGCGAATGAGTGCGCTGTTGCTAAAAGTACGGTAGCGATGTGGGAGGCGGGCGAGAGAAAACCCGATATAGTTATGCTCAAAAAACTGAGCCAGATATTCCATTGCACGGCTGATGAGCTTCTCGCTCCCATAGCAGTAGAATAATCTAATCGAAAGGAGCGATCACTATGACAGGAGCGGATAAGATTAAAGAGTTTATCGCACAGGATACCGAAAAACTTGCCGAGATCGTCGAAGCCCACCCCTTCCAGATACCCGTCAAGGTTCTCGCTGAGTGGTGGCACTGCTCCGAGGACAGCGTCCGCAATGCAATCACGCAGCACGGATACCTCGGCATAGCTCAGAAGCAGCCCGGTAAGGTCAACGCGGGCTTCGTGATACCGACGGGACACTTCGTCCGTTGGTGGTGCTGTCAGTTCGGTGTGCAGTAAAAGAGTGAAAGGAGGAATCAACATGACCGACGAAATGACAAGCCACATCGGCTCGGTACTGCTGCTTATACTTGCTTTACTGCTCGCACAGCCTGTATGGGTCGAGTTCCGAGAATGGGGCAGGCGCAGGTATCGCATTATGAAACGCTGCCAGTACCGCAGGGATGCACTGCGGACGAATCTCAGGCTCTACAGCCGCACAGGTGAGGAGTATTACATAGATCGCGTCCGCGAGCTCAGAAAGGCGGTGAGATAATGTCTGAATTCGATGAGGAGAAGTTCGAGGACGAACGCAGAGCTCAGAAGCGTCAGCTCATTATGAAGGTGATGACAGACGCGCAGGAGAAGTACGAGAAATACTTCAACGAGTATCAGAACGTCGGCAGTGCATCACAGCCCCGTACTGCACGGAAGTACGAAGACCTCGTGGCGATTTGCAGTATGGCGCTTGAATCACTGAATCAGAGCTGCGAACGCTGCCTCAGGAGGTATCGGAACGGTAAGTCAATCGCTGACCGCCTTAAGCAGACAGGCGTAGAAACCATAAGCACCAAGGAAGCTATCGAAATGATAGAAACCGCATCATCTTTATAAGGAGGAGAATCATGATTCAGATCGAAGTCAAAGGTAAGGAAGCCAGTGTCGCTGTCAAGACCACGGACGACAACTTCCTTTTCGAGGTCACCGCAGCAATACAAGCGCTTACAGCGGCCGTAGCAGAGCATGAGAACGTTAGCCAGGACACCGCATTTCATGCAATGTTCGCAACGGCTCTTGCGACGCGTGACGCTCTCGAAAGAATGTGCCACAGAACGGTCGTTCGTATGCCGAAGATGGGGGGTAAAGCACGATGCAGATGACTGATGGAGAGGTGCTCCTCAATATCAAGCAGGCCAAAGACCAGAAGGCGCAGATATCCATTTGTGCTGACCTCAACTGCTGCTCAGAGGAGAAAATCAAGGACATACTCAAGGCTCAGGGCGTTGACCTCAGGAGCTTGAGAGGAGCAACGAAGAAACGCGTTGCTGAAACTAAGCCGCACGAACCGAAGAAGATAAAGTCTCCCGCTGCTTCAACGAATGGGGGGGGCGAAGTAAAACCGCAGCAGAATCCCATTGCCGCTGCTCTCGCAACGTTGCACAGCCGTGTCGCCGAGCTTCGCAAGCAGAAAGAAGCTATAGAGGACGAGCTTGTTGCTATTGACATCCAGCTCAACAGAATAAGCGATAGTATCGCAGGAAGAGGTGAAGAATGAAAGCATTGAAAATCGAAGGGCTCATTGTGCGCGATATTGATATCGAGGACACACTTGAAGCTCTTCAAGAAGCGGTGTACGGCTATATTGAGGCAGTTACGCTTATCCCCGACAAAGTGACTATGTTGGTGAACGAGGAAGGAAGGCTCAGAGGTATGGCGGCCAATCCTGCCGCGTCAGCGATAACAGGGCTTCCCATTGTCGGGCCCGCAATCATAGTCGGCGTCGACGGTGACGAGTTCTGTGATATCCCCGAGGAGTACGCATCGAGGATCCACAGAAGATTCCCGAACAAAGAAAAAGAGCTCCCCGAAGGGAGCAAATAGAAATTATACCACCAATAATATACCACAAAAGGAGAGGAAAGTCAAGATGTATGAATCTCCTACGTGCTGCCCTTACTGCGGTAGCATTGAAAACAACGGAGACACCTGTAAATGGTGCTCAAATATAATCAATACGGAGGAAAAGAACCATGAACACAATCAAGATGACTATCGAGGTCTCAACGGAAACCGCATGGAAAATTATCGACTTGATATCAGCTCAGGAGGCTATCGCGGCTAATAAAGCTCCGCTTATGGCCACGCCCGCACCTCAGCAGCCTATCACAGCGGCGCAGCAGTTCGGCGCGGCTCCTATACCCACACCCGCCCCGATGCCCGCGCCCGCTCCTACGGCAACAGCAGCACAGCAGTTCAGTGCTCCCGCGCAGAACACGCCTGTATACAACGCTGCACCGACAGCCGCTCCCGCTCCTGCGCCCGCACCTGTTATCCCGAGCAATGCTCCTACATCTGCGCCTATGTACTCTATCGCGCAGCTTCAGACCGCTTGCGGCCCTCTTGCTGACTCAGGCAAGCTCCCCGAGCTCCAGAAGCTCATCGCTTCCTTCGGCGTCAATTCTCTCGCGGAACTCCCGCAGGCGCGTTACGGAGAGTTCGCGAACGGTCTGCGTGCCCTCGGAGGTGTACTGTAATGCCTGAGAAACACGCACTGCTGTCGGCAAGCTCGGCGGCGCGGTGGCTCAATTGCCCACCCTCCGCAAAGCTCAACGAAGGCTCGGACGAGGGAAGCAGCTATGCAGCCGAAGGAACACTGGCGCACTCGATGTGCGAGGTAAAGCTCAAGGGTTACGCTGCAGCGATACCCAAGAGAACGACAACTGCGAAGCTCAAAAAGCTAAAGAGTGGCCCGCTTTATCAGCCCGAAATGGACGGCTACACCGAAGAGTACCTTGACTATGTGAAGAAAATCGCTCTTAGCTTCAGCGGGCCCGCGACAATACGTATCGAGGAACAGGTCGATTTCTCCGCTTATGCCCCCGAGGCATTCGGAACGGCGGACTGTCTTATCCTTTTCGGCGACGAGCTTCACGTTATCGACTTCAAGTACGGCAAGGGTATCAAGGTCGATGCCGAGGAGAACCCTCAGCTCAAACTTTACGCTCTTGGGGCGCTCAGCAAGTTCGGCTTCATCTATAACATAAGCAAGATAGTGCTCCATATAGTGCAGCCCAGACTGGACAACTTCTCGATGTGGGAGACAAATGCGGCAGACCTCAGAACCTGGGGCGAGCTGATAAAACCGATAGCTCAGCTCGCATATAACGGAGAGGGAGAGTTCAGAAGCGGCGACCACTGCCACTTCTGCAAAATTGCTTCGACCTGCAAGAAGCGTTCAGAAGCCAATCTCGCGCTTGCACAGTACGAATTCAGAAAGCCGCCCGAGATAAGCACCGACGGCTCGCCTACGCTCTCAAACTGTGAGCTTGCGGAAGCTCTCACAAAGGGAGCTCAGCTGGTCGCGTGGTACGAAGACCTCAAGGAATGCGCCCTGGCTAAGCTCCTCGGCGGAGAAGAACTCCTCGGGTGGAAGGCTGTCGAGGGAAGAGGCACAAGAGCCTTTATCAATCCCGACGCCGTACCCGAACGCCTTATCTCTATCGGGCAGAGCGGCGACCTCGCTTATGAGCGCAAGGTGCTCTCGCCTGCTGCACTCGAAAAACTTGTCGGTAAAGATGTTTTCAACAACAGCTTCGCCGACCTTGTCGAAAAATCAAAGGGCAAGCCGACGCTCGCGCCTGCCTCAGATAAACGTGCTGCCTATGTTCAGGGAACTACAGCAGCGGAAGACTTTAAATAATAGGAGGATAAATTATGTCAAACACAATAGTCACAGGAGAGGTACGTCTCTCATACGTAAATGTATTCGAGCCGAGAGCAAACCAGAACGGTGGCGACCCGAAATTCCAGGTAACGGTTCTGCTCCCCAAGAGTGATACAGTCACAAAGGCGGCTATCGACAGAGAGATCCAGGCGGAGCTTCAGAACGGCGTAGCAACTAAGTTCGGCGGACAGATGCCCGCTATGCCTGCAATTCCCATTCACGACGGCGACGGCGTCCGTCCTAACGGTGAGCCATTCGGCGAGGAGTGCCGTGGATGCTGGGTATTCACCGCATCCTCGAAGCAGCGCCCCGAGGTCGTAGACGAGAACCTCCAGCCGATCATCTCCCCTACAGCAGTCTACAGCGGCTGCTATGGCAGAGTCTCTATCAGATTCTTCGCGTACAATCAGGCAGGCAAGAAGGGTATCGGCTGCGGTCTGGGCAATGTTCAGAAGCTCCGTGACGGCGAGCCTCTCGGCGGCGGTTCTACAGCTCTTCAGGACTTCGGTGCTCCCGCAGCTGCTCCTCAGCCCGCTGCTTATCAGCAGCCTCAGTATGCAGCTCCTACGCAGCCTACGGCTTACCCTCAGCAGCCCCAGTATGCGGCACAGCCTCAGCCCGCTGCTTATCAGCAGCCCCAGTATGCGGCTCCTGTACAGCAGGCAGCGGCTTATCCTCAGCAGCAGCAGTACGGAGCTCCCACCTGGGAGCCTCAGGCTCAGCCTGCACCTGCCCAGCCTTATAACAACGGCGTAATGCCTTTCTGATATGAAAAACCTATCTATAGATATCGAGACTTATTCCGATATTGACCTCAAGAAAGCGGGACTGTACAAATATGTGCAGTCCCCACAATTTCAGATTCTCCTTTTCGCCTACCGCTGTGATGACGAGCCCGTTCAGATAGTCGACCTCGCGCAGGGCGAGCGAATACCCTTTGAGATACAGCTTGCAATGATGAACCCTAAGGTAATCAAGCGGGCGTATAATGCGGCTTTCGAGTGGTATTGCCTGTCAAGGTACCTGCAGCTCAAGCCTGAGACACAGACAGCTTGGCTGAGTCAGTGGAGATGTACTATGCTCCACGGGCTCTATCTTGGATATCCAAGCGGACTTGCTGCCATAGGCGAGGCTCTGAAGCTCCCGCAGGACAGAAAGAAGATGGGCGTCGGTCAAGCTCTCATACGCTATTTCTGCAAGCCTTGCAAGCCTACTAAGGCAAACGGCAGCAGAACACGTAATCTGCCGAAGCACGAGCCCGAGAAGTGGGAGCTGTTTAAGGAATACTGCAAGCAGGACGTCTACTCGGAGAACAGTATATGGCGTATGCTCTCTGTCTTCCCAGTCAGCGATGACGTACAGAAGCAGTGGGAGCTTGATATGCGCATCAACGCCAACGGAGTTAACCTCGACAGAGAACTCATCGACGGTGCTCTGCACTGCAACGCGCTCATTACCGACGAGCTAATGAACGAGGCGACTCAGCTTACAGGGCTCAGGAATCCGAAGTCAGTCGCTCAGCTCAAGAAGTGGCTCACTGAGGAGCTGTCCGAGGACGTTAACACTCTCAGCAAGACCAAGGTTGCAGAATTACTTGATCGCGACCTGCCGAGCTCCGATGTTGGGCGCGTGCTTGAGATAAGGCAGGAGCTCGGGAAGTCGTCCGTAAGCAAGTATGAGGCTATGGAGACTTGTATATGCAGCGACGGTAGGGCGCGAGGACTCCTCCAGTTCTACGGCGGCAACCGCACGGGACGTTGGGCGGGACGGCTCATTCAGGTGCAGAATCTTCCCAGGAACTACATTGAATCACTCGATACCGCCCGCGAGCTCGTCCGCAAGAAAAATGCCGAGGCAATAAGACTTCTTTACGGCAATATACCCGATACCCTTTCTCAGCTCATCAGAACGGCGTTCATCCCCTCCGAGGGTAATAAGTTTGTCGTAGCGGACTTCTCCGCCATCGAGGCGCGTGTCATCGCGTGGCTCGCAGGTGAGCAGTGGCGGCTTGACGTCTTCAATACACACGGCAAGATCTACGAGGCTTCTGCGTCCAGTATGTTCGGTGTACCGATAGAGCTCATCAAGAAAGGTAATCCCGAGTACGCTCTCAGAGCAAAAGGTAAGGTCGCCGAGCTGGCTCTCGGCTATCAAGGCAGTGCCGGGGCTCTCATCAATATGGGTGCGCTTGATATGGGACTCTCCGAGGAGGAGCTTCCCGATATTGTTCAGCGTTGGCGGAAAGCAAATCCACGCATCAAGGATCTATGGTACGCCTGCGAGAATGCTGCACTTGAAGTAATGACATCGGGCCGCCGAACGGGGATAAACAAGAACATCATTTTTGCGAGAGAGTATGACCTCAACTCGGGGCTCGACTTCTTTACTGTTCAGCTCCCGAGCGGACGGAAGCTCTACTACCCTCACCCGTTCCTCGCGGAGAACGACTTTGGAAAGCAGGCACTGCATTATTACGGGGTCAATCAGAAAACAGGTAAATGGGGCGTTATCGCTACATACGGTGGCAAGCTCACTGAGAATATAGTACAGGCCGTAGCAAGGGACTGCCTCGCTGTTACACTCGAACGGCTCGACGCTGCGGGGCTCCAGGTCGTGATGCACATTCACGATGAGGCTGTAATTGACTGCCCGAAGGACAAGATATCAGTCGAAAAGGCTTGTGAGCTCATGGGTCAGCCGATATCGTGGGCTGAGGGTCTGCCACTCAAGGCAGCGGGATTTGAAAGCGAGTATTATATGAAAGACTAAATCACTCGGAGGCGCAATATGCAGTATGATAGAAAAATCACCATAACTACAGGAGAAAGCCGTAAAGCAACCATCTGGAAACCGCAGGCACTCCTTTGGTCGGAATTCGTTGCAAGACTCGGCTCGCCTGTCAGGAGCACAGAATCACTCAAGCAATACCTCTCATTCCCGAAGGCGAAGCAGGACGAGCTTAAAGACGTCGGCGGCTTCGTAGGCGGTACATTCAACGGCGACAAGCGTAAGGCTGACAAGGTCGCCGCCCGCGACCTCGTGACTCTCGATATGGACAGTATCCCTCCCGAAGGGACGGCTGCCGTCCTTCAGAGATTATCCGCACTCGGGTGCGCTTACTGCGTTTACTCTACGAGGAAGCACGAGCCCGCGCGGCCGAGGCTCAGAGCTGTGTTCCCGCTGGACAGGAGCTGCACACCCGATGAATACGAGCCTATAGCGAGGAAGCTCGCGCAGCTCATAGGTATTGAATTCTGCGACCCTACGACGTTCCAGGCTTCCCGTCTGATGTACTTCCCCTCGGTTTCAAGCGATAGTCAGTACGTCTATGTATATGATGACAAGCCTTTCCTGTCCGCAGACGGTATGCTCGGGCTCTACGGTAACTGGCGCAACGTTGCGGAATGGGCAGACGTCCCGAACGCTCCGCAGATAAGGAAGAAGATGGCGACAAAGCAGGGCGACCCTACAGAAAAGGCGGGTATCGTCGGCGCATTCTGCCGTATCTACAACATCTATGAAGCTATGGAGAAATTTCTCCCCGGCGTATACACCGAGACAGCGCAGGACGACCGCTACACATTCGCGGGCGGATCGACCACAGGCGGCGCGGTCGTTTACGACGACGGCAAGTTTCTCTACAGTAATCACGCTACGGATCCGGCGGGCGGTAAGCTCTGCAATGCTTTCGACCTCGTTCGCTATCACAAGTTCAGCGACGCCGACATTGACGCCAAAGAGGGTACTCCAACGGTTAAGCTGCCGAGCTACTCGGCGATGTGTGAGCTCGCAGCTGCCGACAGTGCCGTAACGACATTACTCACTCGGGAGCGCAGAGATAAGGCGGCAGCCGAATTCTCGGTAGCTCTGCCCGCAGCAACAGAACAGTCAGCAGCTCCTGCCGCTCCCGCAGAGGAGAACTGGGAAGCAAAGCTCTCGGTAAGCTCAACGGGCCAGCTCCGCTCAACAATAGACAACGTACTTATCATCATCGAGAACGACCCGCTTCTGAAGATGCGCTTCGCGTTCGACGAATTCTCGAACCGCGTGCTTATAAAGGGCGCAGTTCCGTGGAATGCTTCCCTGAAGCTCCGCGACTGGACGGATAACGACGACGCAGGAATGAGGCATTATCTCGAAAGAGCCTACGGAATAACGGGCGTAAACAAAATCATGGACGCTTGTTCTCTTTGCTGTAGGCGGCATTCTTTCAATGCCGTGCAGGACTGGCTCAGATCTCTCCCACCGTGGGACAGCATACCAAGGCTTGATACCATTTTTATTGATTACCTGGGCGCCGCGGATACTCCGTACACCAGGGCCGTAGCAAGGAAGTCCTTTACTGCTGCCGTGGCCAGAGCTATGATCCCCGGCGTAAAGTATGACACCATGCCTATCCTATCAGGACCTCAGGGCATAGGTAAATCGACACTGCTCAAGATAATGGCGGGCAACTGGTTCAACGACAGCCTCGACAGCTTCGACGGTAAGGAAGCCTGCGAGATGATACAGGGCAGCTGGATCATAGAGCTCGGTGAGCTCAACGGCCTCAGTAAGTCCGAGAGCGGCCAGGTCAAGCAGTTCTTAAGCAAGGCAGATGATATTTATAGAGAACCATACGGCAGGCGCACAGGACGTTATCCGAGGCGCTGCGTGTTCTTCGGCACCTCTAATGAGAAAGAGTACCTCAAGGACAGCACCGGCGGTCGTCGCTTCTGGCCGATAGACTGTATGGCCAAAGCTCCTACAAAATCTGTGTTCACAGAGCTTGAGCTCGAAGCACCTCAGATCTGGGCGGAGGCATACGTAAGGTGGCAAGTCGGTGAAAAGCTGTACCTCGAGGGCACCGCTGCCAAGGTCGCCGCGGCCGAGCAGGAGTCGCACAGGGAGCAGAACGCAAAGGAAGGCATCGTCCGCGAATTTGTCGAGAGGAAGATACCCGCTGACTGGAACAAGCGCACAATCTCACAGCGTAAGATGTACTGGTCGAACGAGTTCGGCAAGGATGACAGTGCTCTCACTGAGCGCACGAGGGTCTGCGCCCTTGAGGTGTGGGTCGAGTGCTTCGGCGGCGACGTGAGGTATATGAAGAAGTCCGATGCGAGGGAAATTAACGACATACTCGCAAGGCTTGACGGATGGGAGCGAATGAGCTCTCCGTCTGCTGCTTTTGGCGTAGGATACGGCAATCAAAGAGGGTACAAGCGTTTGCTACATTCTTAGCAAAATCTGCTACATTCTAAAAAATAATGTAGCAAAAGGGCATTGCTACAATTTTATGAATGTAGCAAAGATTGTAGTGCGGAATGTAGACGGATAAAGCCAAGCAAATAGGCGAAAAATGCATTTTACTACATTTACTACATTCTATTATATATAATAAAAAAACATAGAGTGTATAGGGGTATAGTAACCCTATAATATCTATAATACGATATATTTAATACGCGTTATAAGGAGAGCAAAAATGGAAAGTGAAAAAGATACCGAGGCTCACCTCAGAGATGAGATAAAGAAACTGGGAGGAAAAGCGTACAAGTTTGTGTCGCCGGGTCAGACAGGTGTGCCAGACAGGATATGCATTCTTCCAGGTGGACGGATATTCTTCGTTGAGACGAAATCCGAGGGGAAGAAAAGCACGGACAAGCAGCGGCAGCAGCAGGAGAGGCTGAGAGCCCTCGGCTGCACCGTCTACGCGGACATAGATACGAAGGCTAAGGTCAGGGAGGTGATAAGCAATGAAGTTCAAGCCGCACGGCTACCAGGAGTATTGTATCAGCAGGATAGTCACTGACCCCGCGGTAGGGCTTCTCCTGGATATGGGCTTGGGTAAGACGGTCATAACGCTGACGGCTATCAACGAGCTGAAATATAACAGGTTCCTTGTGAATCGTGTCCTTGTAATCGCGCCGAAAAAAGTCGCGGAGGCGACATGGAGCAGCGAAGCTCAGAAGTGGGATCACCTTAAGCACCTGAGGATCTCCAAGGTTCTCGGCACCGCTGCGCAGAGAATCAGAGCTGTGAACACTCCTGCGGACATCTACGTCATCAACCGCGAGAACGTACAGTGGCTTGTGGATCACTACAGAAACGACTGGAAATTCGATATGGTCGTCGCCGATGAGCTGAGCAGCTTCAAGAACCCGCAGGCTAAGAGGTTCAAGTGTCTGACGTGGGTCAGACCTCACATCAGCAAGTTCGTAGGGCTCACCGGCACACCGGCACCGAATGGTCTTATGGATCTATGGGCGCAGATATATCTGCTTGACAGTGGGGAACGCCTCGGCAAGAGTATCACAGCATATCGCAGGGCGTACTTCAGCGAGAACACCCACGGCGGCAACTTCTCTACATTCGAGGAACGCCCAGGAGCTGAGGAGCTCATCAGGCAGAAAATCTCTGATATATGCGTGAGCATGAAGGCGAGTGACTATATCGAGCTTCCCGAGAGGCAGGATATTGAAGTTCCTGTCGAGCTGGATCCGAAAGCGCGGAAGCTGTACGACAAGTTTGAGCACGATATGTTCCTCCAGGTTGACGAGGACACACTTGATGCGGGGACGGCTGCCGTGCTTACAAACAAGCTCCTGCAAATGGCAGGAGGAGCTGCATACTCTCCTGACGGTAAGGCTATCGATGTCCATACCTGCAAGACCGAAGCATTCATGGAGCTCATCGAAGCAGCGCAAGGGCAGCCTGTACTGGTCTTCTACAATTTCAGGCACGAGCTGCAAAGGCTGTCAGAGCTGCTGCATAAGGCAAGGCTGAACTACGGCGAGCTGAAAACTGCCGAGGATATCGACCGCTGGAACCGTCGCGAGCTGAACGTTCTGCTTGCGCACCCTGCGTCGGCTGCCTACGGGCTTAATCTTCAGGCAGGCGGCAGCCATATCATCTGGTTCGGCCTTAACTGGTCGCTGGAGCTGTATCAGCAGGCCAACGCGAGATTATACCGCCAGGGACAGCAGGACAGGGTCATAATACATCACCTTATCGTCAAAAACAGTGCTGATGAAATGGTAATGGCGTCCCTTCAGGATAAGGACGCGACGCAGGAGAGCCTGCTCGCAGCACTTAAAGCGAGAATCAAGGAGGCAAAGAGTAAATGCTGATAGAAATGAAAAGACCAGAAGACTGCGAGGTCGCTATAGACCCCGACCGCTTTTTCCACAGCGGGAATAACACTGTCGGAAGATTCAGGAAGATAGCCGAGCTCGCAGCCGCGTCGGATCTGTTGTATGGCACGAATTGTGTCGGGGAGTGGCTATCAACGGTCGAAACATACATCGGGCTCCAAGAGGGCGCAGTCAGGTTCCAGGAACAGAGGCGTAACGAGCTTCTTGCAAAGGGACATAAAAGACTTGCCAAAGGAGCTCTTAACGCTAAAGCCCACGAAGAATCTAAGCTAAGGAGATACAAGCTGTATAAGGAAATACTGGAGGAGGCAAGCAATGTCAAATCGTGAAATTCTGTTGAATATGAGCCTCTATGACCTGTTAGTGTCGATGAATAAAAGCAGTGACTGCTGCGTTATAGATTCTCTTGGCGGCATAATTGAAGTCGTTCCGCAAAGATGTGATCACTACGCTAACTGTTCAAAATGCATAGAGGACTTTCTTAACGAGGGAGGAAATACGAAAATGTATATAGGAAAAAAGTGGATGACGGAAACCGAAGTTCAAGCCTATATTGCAGAGCTTGAAGCCAAGAATGCGGAAGTCGAGGAGAAGCACCTGGCTGAATGCCGACAAATCTCGGAATATGACGCCGAGGTCAAGCAGCTTAAGAAATTCCTCGGTTGCATCCGCAATTACTATCGCGAGACAATCAGCTGGGACGAGCTTTTTGAAAAACTGTATAGGGAGCTCGTAGCCCCAAACGGCGATAAGTTCGAGATGAAAATCGAGGTCAACGCTGAGGAAGCCGCTGAAATACTCGGCGTACTTGACAATCTCAGAGGGAGGAGGGGCGCAAATGTCGACTGATACGGATTTACTCTTCATGGCGCATCAGCAGAAGCAGCTGGAGGCAGTCGAGGCGGAGAACAAAACAATGAAGAGGCTTCTCGAGGACATAAAACCTGTTCTCAAGCGCGCCTTCTTTGCGCATCACGCCGATACCAAGAAAGCGGACGAGCTCTATGACAAAATCTGCGATATAGTCGGGAAGGAGGTGTGAAAATGGACGTGAAAGAGACGAACGCTCAGGTGCAGGCTGTTTGTAATATGTTAGCGAGCTGTGATATTCACCTTTACGAAGCCGCTCAAGGAGAAATCACACTTGAAGCTGGACTGATAGACGGCAGAAAGATAAGTATAGCCATCAAGGAAGTTGAGGAGGCTGACGATGAAAACAGTGAGTGACCTTGAACATGAGTGCAGAATCATTTCACGGAATTTTTGCAAGCCTTATGTTCCGTGCATGGAATGCAAGTATATTTTGCGTTGCGATATGGTATTTTTAGCCCTTGATATGATACTGCGAGGTGAATACTGATGGTTGAAAAACTGACTATATTCTTCGGAGGAGCTTTTCTTGGAGCGGTAGTAACGTTTGGCTCGATGTGCTTCGCATACTGTGCAGGGCGTGGCGGTGAGGAGGATAACGAGAATGGCAATGATAAAGATATGGAATGACCCTCCAGGAGCACGGTTCCGTATCCGTAACGGTATAACGGGCGCATACATACATATGACATTGTTCCGTATCCTTGAATTCAGCACACGAAACGATGCTATACTGTACATGAATCGGCGCGAGCTGAACCGCAATGTCTACTACGTGGAGGTATTCTGATGACAGAACAGGAAATGCGAGAGTATCTCGAAAGCCATTTTTATGCGAGCAAGATGGTTAAAGCCCTTGAAGCGGAGAAAGAGCAGCTTCGTATCGACGCCCAGGGGTGTGAAATAAGCTATAAGGACAATTTTGGCGGCTCAAACGAGAATATCACCGAGCTGAAATATACCAATCTCGCTGATGAGGAAGCCAGGATAGACGGTGAAATAAGGCAATTAAAGAAAAAGCAGCATGAAATAAGGCATCTTATCACTTTACTCGACGATGATGACCTCGAATCCGTCCTTATTTACCGTTACATAGCATACCACACCGAGGCCGAGACAGCAGTAGGTTTAAACTATGCCCCGAGAACCGTACAAGAAAAAATCAAGAAAGCAATTCGGAAATTATGTGCTAAAATGTGTTGAAATGTGTTTTAATGTGTTGCAATGTGTTTTCGCTATGAGTATAATGTAATCATGGAAGGTCGGGAAGGGGCAAATCTCCGCCCCCAACCGTCCTCCTTGGGTTCTACATCAACCTGATTTTTGTGGTCAGTATCCGAACGCTGGCCACTCTCCTTGGCGGAGTGAGCAGGTGCTCTCGCTATGCGTAGTTGGTCGGTTCGATACCGGCCTCCGCCCCCCCCCAGAAGAAGCCGTGTTTCTTCTTGAATAGCTTCATTCGGGCGGTCTCCACCCTTTACCGACCGCCCTATGTTCCGATAACTCAGTGGCAAGAGTGATGCGTATGATGCGCATATATGCGCGGGTTCGACTCCCGCTCGGAGCACCAATGCCTGGGGCAAGGCATAACTTCTTAACATCACATAGAAATACCTCGACATTAGTCGGGGTATTTCATTTATACCTGTATCCCTGTGTAGTGAGGTGGTGACTTGAATAATGAGAACTTAATACCAATTTCAGTGTTCAACGATAATTTAACGCGCGAGGAACGCGCGAGAAATGCCTCAAAGGCGGGTAAGGCTTCCGCTGCTGCGAGGCGGAGAAAAAAGGACATGAAAGCTAAAATGCGTATGCTCCTTGATATGCCCGTCAACGATTGCAGCGACTACAGTATGCTTGCTTCCTTTGGTATTGACATAGATGATATTGATAACGAGACACTTATGCTCGTAGGCCTTTTCAAAAAAGCCAAAAGCGGCGACGTGCAGGCAATAAAAGAAATACGCAACATACTCGGCAAGGATATCGCGTCCGAGGAGCTCAAGATCCGTAAGCAGGAGCTGAAGCTCAAGCAGGAAGCTGCGCGTTCGGGAGCCCCGGGAGAGCAAGAGCTTCCCGAGCTTATATCTGCGCTATCGCGTGCAGATGACGAGGAGGGCAGCGGCTAATGACTTTCAAGAAGCTCTCCCCCAAGCAGAAAAAAGTATTTCACTGGTGCTATCAGCCAGGCAGCTACGCCCTTATATGCGACGGCTCCGTCAGATCTGGAAAGACCGCCGCGATGTCTTGTAGCTTCGTATTATGGGCAATGACAAAATTCAGCGGTGAAAACTTCGGCATTTGCGGAAACACTGTGCAGGCTGTCGAGCGAAACATCATCGCGCCGCTTTCCCTTATGGTGGATATAACCTATTACTTCAAGCTAAAATACGTAGGCGGTAACAGGCATCTGCTCACCGTCAGCGGTAACGGTCGCGAAAACTACTTTTACCTTTTCGGAGGCAAGGACGAAGCATCATATAAGCTCATACAAGGAATAACCCTCGCGGGCGTGTTCTTTGATGAGGTCGCTCTTATGCCTGAGTCTTTCGTAAATCAGGCCATCGCAAGAACGCTATCCATAAGCGACTCAAAGCTCTGGTTCAGCTGCAACCCTGACTCCCCTGCTCATTGGTTCTACAAAGACTGGATACTAAAGGCCGCCGAGAAGAACGCCCTGCGCATCCAGTTCGAGATGCGCGACAATCCAATGATGACGCCTGAAAAGATAAAGCGCACTAAGTCGCTTTACTCTGGTGTTTTCTACGAACGCTACGTTCTCGGCAGGTGGGTAATGGCGGAGGGGCTCGTCTATACGATGTTCCGCCACGATAAGCACATAGGTTTACCCGAGCAGCTGCCAGAGGGAGATTGGTTCATAAGCATAGACTACGGCACGCGTAACCCGACTTCGATGGGGCTCTGGCTCCTCGCTTACAACGGTCAGGCATACCGCGTAAGGGAAAGCTACTATGACAGCCGCCGCGAGGGAATGCAGCGGACTGACGAAGAACACTACGCCGAGCTCGTTCGGCTCGCGGGTGACGTCGCCGAAAAGGTCAACTACGTTGTAGTCGACCCCTCTGCCGCGAGCTTCATCGAATGCATACGCAGGCACGGACTCTTCCGAATACGGAAGGCGGACAATAGCGTTATCGACGGGATAAGAGATGTCGGAACGCTGCTACAGATGGGGGCTCTCCACTTTGCTCCCGAATGCAAGGACACGATAAGAGAATTCGGTTTGTACAGCTGGGATACGAAGAAAAGCAATGATATCGTTATTAAGGAGAACGACCACGCTATGGACGATATACGCTACTTTGTCAGGACAGCTATGCTACGGACTTTAAAAGAAATACGAAGGGAGGATGACTTCGGGCTCTATGATAGACGCAAATGAAATTGCCTCCGCGCTCGGCGTGGGCTGTATGATAAGTTCAGATATGTCGGCCGCGATGTTGCTCTGGGATACGCTCTACCGAAATCAGGCCAAATGGCAGAAAGGCAGAATAAAGCCTCTAAGGCTTCCTGCTGTCGTATCAAAGGAAATCAAACGCTTGACGCTGAAGGAGTTTACTGCTTCGATTGATAACCCTCAGCTCGATAGCGCATTTCAGAAGATGATTCCTCAGCTCAGAAGGAAGCTCGACGCGGGCCTTGCAGTCGGCGGGCTGATGTTTAAGCCGTATTGGGACGGCTCACCACGAATAGATATTGTTCGCCAGGATGAATACCTGCCTATCAGCTTCACAGATGACGAGTGCAGCAGTATGGCGTGCCCCGAGACAATCACTATAGGGAAAAACAGTTATACCCGCCTTGAGGTTCACACATACGACCGTGCGGCACAGACACACACAATCGAGAACAGATGCTTCTGTTCGAGCAACCCGTCAGTGCTCGGCAAAGAGTGCGCTCTTTCGTCGGTGCCTCAGTGGGCTGCAATACTGCCGATAAAAATATTCACTGGTGTAACTCAGCCGCTTTTTGCGGTATTCCGCGTACCCGACGCCAATAATGTCGACCCTGATTCGTCGCTCGGTATGTCCGTGTTCGCGGACGCGGTCGATGTCATACGCGACGCTGATAACCAGTGGGAGCGCATCCTCTGGGAGCTCGAATCTTCTGAACGTGCTATCGACGCTTCAGAAGATTTATTCCGCTTTAAGGACGGCAAGCCTGTCCTGCCGCAGGGACGTGAGCGAATGTACCACACCTACGAGACTACAGGTGATAACGCCAAAAGCATATTCAACACGTTCTCACCCGAGATACGCGATAAGTCGTATTTTCACGCGCTGAACCAGATGTTCAGACGCATTGAAAACCTCTGCGGCCTTGCTTACGGCACAATATCGGAAGTTGAAGATGTTGAAAAGACCGCCGAGGAAATAAAGTCCTCGAAGCAGAGAAGCTATGACAGAGTACACGAGATACAGGAGAACCTTCGTCCTGCGCTTGAATCAGCAGTATACGGAATGAAGTATCTCAGCGATTACTACTCTGGCAAAAAATCTGCCGAAACAAGCTTGACCTGCACTTTCGGCGACGGTATCCTCGAGGACACCGACAAGGAATTCACACGGCGTATGCAAATGGTGTCCACAGGCATCCTCTCAAAGGAGCAGTTTGTGATGTGGTACTTCTCGTGCAGCGAGGAGGACGTCCAGGACTATATGCCGAAAGTGGGAGTGCTATTCGGAGGCAATAGTGCTGTCACCATCTGAGTACGATCATCTCTGCGATCAGCTGATAGTCTTGTACGATGAGCTCGACAGAGCTATCATCAACGATATGGTCAGAAGAATGATGCGTATGGGTAAGGTTACAGATGCAACTGCTTGGCAAGCTAAACAGCTTCAAGAATCAGGACTGCTCTATGAAGATATCCTGTCCGAGATATCGAAGCGTTCCGATGCGACCGCGGCGCAGGTGCGCACGATGTTCGAGGACGCAGGCTTCTCGAGTGTATCCGCAGACACAGCAATCTATAGGGCGTCAGGGCTTGAAGGCATTGTAAAGCTGTCGGGTGCTGCTCTCCAAACTCTTAATGCAGGGTACATAAAGTGCAAAGGCGAACTGCAGAACCTTACACTTACCACTGCAAACACTGCGCAGGCAGCTTATTTAAGTGCCTGTGACCTCGCATATATGGAAATATCAAGTGGCACAATGGATTACGGAACTGCGATTCGCAGGGCTGTCGAATCCGCCGCAGATGAAGGCTCGCGGGTGCTTTACCCGTCAGGTCACAGGGATAGGCTTGATGTAGCTATCCGACGCAGCGCACTTACGGGAGTAGGTCAGACTGTCAGGCAGTTGTCTGTAATAAATGCGAATGATATGGACTGCGACCTTATGGAGATAACAGCTCACGCGGGAGCTCGCCCGTCCCATGCAGAATGGCAAGGGCAGCTCGTGAGCCTCTCAGGCAAGAACGCAGGCCGTAAAATAGACGGGGCGAGAGTTTATTCGCTCCGAGAAATCGGATACGGCACGGGTGACGGCTTCGGGGGCTGGAACTGTCGGCACGATTGGTTCCCGTTCTTCGAGGGCATAAGCTCCCGCGCTTACTCCGACAAACGCTTGAACGAGCTCAACGCAAGGGATATCGAGTATGACGGCAAGATGTACACCGAATACGAGATAGACCAGATGCAGCGTGCTCTTGAGCGTGATATCCGCGATAGCAAACGCAAGGTGCTGGCAGCCGATACGGCTGTTAAGAACGCCCCTGATGAAGAAACAGAGAAACAGATGAAGGAACTCTTTACTGCCGAGTCTGTGAAACTTAAAAAAGCCGAAAAGAAGCTCGACGGCTTCCTCGAGACTACGGGCAATCTTTCCGACACCACGAGAACAGGTGTCAACGGCTTCAACAGGAGCACAGCGCAGAATGCGGTGTGGGCGAATAAAAAGGGCTTGACACCAAAGGAAAAAGATGGTAAAATAAATAAAAATATAGCAAAAATGACAGATAGCCAGCTCTCAAAATCAATTAAATCATGGACAGAATTAATTGAGCTTCATACAGATAAAATCGAGAATCCGCAAAAGTACCTCCCCGATTGGGAAAATTTTGATTCGAGATATCAAGATGGTCTGAAAAAGCATTGGAAAAAGGAAAAGATGAATTTTGAACGCGATAGGAACCTCGCTGAAGACGAGCTAAAGAAAAGGGGCGAATAAAATGGCGACAGGAAATACAAAGGCATTCACGGATGACGTTATAGCTGAAATCAAAAATAGATGCGAAGAGGCCCAGTCCAAGATGAAGTCAGCTCCTAATGATTCGTTTTCTTCAGGTCGAGCGCTTGCGTATCAGGAAATGCTTGAAATCATTGAGGCCCGCATGAAGATATATGATATACACGAGTAATACGCTGAACCACATATAACACTGCAGCTCGCCTGCACGAACAACGACAAAGCAGCTTGCCTGCGCTACACAAAACTAAACCGCCCGTAACAAGGCGGTTTTCTTATACCTATTCGCAAAACATACGCAATTTTGCGAATACGGACGTCAGTATCGGCAATTAATGCTCAAAACTAAGCCCATTTTGAGGGAGGTGAGAATATGGACGAATTTACGAGAATCGAGATAACCTACAAGAACGGATACACCAAGGTCTATGACAAAGGCGAGTGGGACGACTACGGATTTGTCGAAACGCTATCATCGTAAAGAAGAATGATGCCTGGGTAGGTATCTACAACTTCGATGAAGTATTCAGCGTCGAAATAAAATAAGCATTCAACAGAATACCGCCAAAAAGCACCGTAACAGGTGCATTTTTTATACCAAAAATCAAGAAAGTGAGGGAAAAACAATGGCAACCGAACCTGAAAAGAAACCCGCAGAGGGCGCTTCTGCCGCCAAGAACGACGGCGGCGCACCTGCTCCCAAAACCTATACCGAGGCGGAGTACAACGCCCTACAGAGCAAGCTCGACGCTGTGAGCAAGCAGCTTGAGGAGGCAAACACCACAATTCAGTCCTACAAGGATATGGATATCGAGGGCATAAAGAAGTCCGCCGCCGACTGGGAGGAAAAGGCTAAGAACGCTGAAAAGGAGCGTGCTGCATTCGAGCACCGCACCAAGCTCACTCAGTACGTCAAGTCTCTCCACCTCAAGGACGACATCTACGAGGCACACGTCACGAAACTCCTCGAGGAAAAAGGACTGAAATTCGAGGGCGAGAAGCTCATCGGCGGCGATGATATCGTCCAGTCGTTCAGAGAGAAGCACGCTGACGCCTTTGCCCCTAACCCCAACGAGAAAGCAGCTGCACCGACAAGCGGCAGAGCTCCCGAGCAGATGTCCGCTGTCGAAAAGGCTTTCTATAGCAAAAACCCCGACCTTAAACCTACCAACTGAAAGGAGAATTGATTTATGGCTCATGAATCACAGGAGAGATATTCCTCTCTCGTACTCGCTAAGCTCCGCAAGGAGCTCGTGCTTTCCGACGGTCTTGTGTTCAACAATGACTACGAGGGTGACCCGACTGCGGGCTCGGTAAAGATTCCCGTGCGCGATACTGAGGTAGCAGTGTCTGACTACGACAAGGCTAACGGTATTTCGGCAACAAACGGCTCTACGAGCTACACCGACCTCGTCATCAACAAGGACAAGGCTGTCAATGAGATTATCGACGGCTTCGATGCGGAAGCAGTTCCCGACAATCTCGTCGCTGACCGTCTCGACAGTGCAGGCTACAGCCTCGCGGCTCAGATTGACACCGACGGCGGCACAACACTGCTCGCAGGTGCGACGCCTCTGAATGTTGCTCAGATAACCAAGAACAATGTCTACGATACTATCGTAGATGTTCGCAAGGCAATGTCCGACGACAAGATACCCAATGACGGCAAACGCTATCTGCTCGTTACGCCCTTTGCAATGGCGCTCATACTCAAGTCGCCCGAGTTTATAAGCGCATCATCTCTTGGAGACGACGTCAAGCAGAGCGGAGTTGTCGGTAAGATAGCAGGCTTCCTCGTAAAGGAGTGGGTCGACAACACGCCTGGTCTTGCAATGCTCGCAGGTCACCCGCGCTTCGCTACTCGTGTAAAGGAGTGGAAAGTACCTGTCAAGATTCAGAATCTTGAGGGTTCTGGCAAGTACATTGGCGCTTCAGCTGTACAGGGACGTATGGTCTATGCGCACAAGGTTCTCCGTAGCGTAGCTATCAGATCGGTATACTCTCCCTCCGCACTCGCTCTTACAGTTGCTGTCGGCACCTCATCGGCGGGCGACACAAAGGTAACTGCTACTGTACTCACAGCGGGCGACTCTCTCGCTTATAAGAAGAATCCCTCGGAGCGTTGTGTATACGGCACAGCCACGGCGACCTATAACGGTACGTCGATGACAAGCGGAACGGCTAAGGTCATCTCGAGCTGCTCTGTAGGTGATACCATCGAGGTTGTCGAGTTCGACAGCGACGGCAAGGCTGTAGCAGTAGGCTATGTAACGCTTACGGCTGATGACATCAAAGCGTAATGTTCGCGGATTACAACTACTATACGAATGATTACGGCGGCAATACGATACCGGAGAGCGACTTCCCGAATTATTCGGAGAAAGCCTCTGACCGTATAGCTGCCGCTGCATTCGGTAGGCTGGATAACGGAGTCCCCGAGGAGCACGAAGATAAGGTTAAGCACTGCTGCTGTGAGCTCGCCGAGAGCCTCTATACTTACGCTCCTATAGCTGACGGTTCAGCTATAGCGGGCGCGGGTACTATTGCTTCGGAAACCAACGGCAAGTACAGCGTTTCCTATCAAAGCGGGAAAGACCAGGTATCGGTCATTTCTACACGGCTCCACGGCGGCAGCTCAGGGCTTGAGGACATCTACAGCAGTATTATCCGTAGGCATCTATCCAGAACAGGGCTTCTTTACAGAGGAGTTGAGTAATATGTTTACCAACCGCCCAGGATGCACTATATACGAGCGCACTATTCAGAACAGAGCCCCTACATTCATAAGGCATGAAGTAGGGGCGTTGTACTGGGAGGGAACGAACGCGCAGGAGGACGGAACGGACCGTGCCCCGAAGAATAACGCTTTCGTTTCAATACCTGCCGCGTCGATAGATTATGAGCCGAAGGAAGGAGACAGAATTGTCGGTTCAGTAATTGCAGATGCTCAGCCGCCTGCGACAGCCATGACCATAATGCAGGCTGACGACTACCGCTTCGGATCTCCTGCAGTTCAGCATTGGGAGCTGATTGCAAAATGATGAAATTCACAGGTATCACCTTTAATCCTAACTTTAAGCGCGATGCAGCGAGGAATTTTACCAAAGCCCAGAAGTTCATTGATAGTGAAGTGTTAAGGCTTTCCGACCCTTATGTACCTTTCCGCACAGGTATGATGAAAAAGAGCGGCATAACGGGTACAGTCATCGGCTCTGGTGTTGTGGAATACACCGCGCCCTACGCTAAGCCGCAATACTACACTAATGCGGGCCGTGGCAAGGAGGGCCTAAACGCTGCGAACGGAAAAAAGGGCTTGAGGGGCTCATTCTTCTTTGAGCGCATGAAGGCAGACCATAAAGGTGAAATCGAGAAAAAAGCAAAGGACAACTTTACGTGAGGAAAACTGTTGCCGAGTCTATCAGAGACTATATAATGCACTTCCCCGAGCTCAAAGATGGCTGCTTGCTTGTGGACTTCCTCGGTGATAAGCCGATAGAATACACCATAGAGCCCGTTCCGTGCGACCCTGTTTTCAGGAAATACACCGACGGAAGCTGTATGAAGCAGTTTTTGTTTTTGTTCGCAAGCCGTGAATTCTTCAGCGAGGACGTCGCTATGGCTCTCGGAAACCTTGAGTTCTACGAATTATTCGAGGACTGGATTGACGAGCAGAATGATAACGGCGTTCTTCCCGAGCTCGGAGACAGTCGCAAGCCCGTAAGCATTGAAGTGCTCACAAGGGGCTACGCTTTTGCGGCCGACGGAAACACCGCAAGATATCAGATACAATTACGTTTACTATACGAGGAGGAATAACTATGGGAATAGTTGAAAGACACAAGATTCTCGCATTCTACGGCGTTCCCGGGACTGGGACTACAGTGACCTATCACCGTATGAAAAAATTCACTCAGTTCTCGGCGAGCAAGAACCCTATCGAATACAACCGCCAGTACGTCGATGAGCCTTTCCAGGAGACTGATGTAGTGGGCTTCGCACCGTCGTACTCGTATGCGTTTGACCGCCACACAGGACTTGATGTCCACAATGACATCATCGACATCACTGACAACGAAAAGCTCGGCGATGAGGCAGTACGCAACATCATCATTGTTGATACCACTGCCGCTACGGGTACCACAACGCTCACAGCAGACGCCAAGCTGAGAAGCTACTCCGTCATCCCCAATACTGAGGGTGACAACATCAACATTTACACCTACAGCGGCAATCTTAAAGCCCGCGGTGAGCTGTCTGATGTTACTGTATCGACGGCCGACGACTGGCAGACGGTGACAATAAGTACATGAACTGCCGAGGAAGTGTCCGGTGACGAAGATGCACCGGACAGCGACCTCGAAGAACAGACCGAAGAACAGGATAATGAACCTGAATAATGAAAGGATTTGAGCCTATGAGCCAAACTACATGGGAAACGAACGGAACATCATTTGAGTTTGACCTTACCGATGCCGACGACTGTGAGCGTTATGAAATTGCGCTTGAAAATCTCAAAAATGCTGAAAAGAGCGTTAAAAAGGACGGCAAAGAATCTGAATTTATCAGAGCTTTCTGCAAGCTGCTCGGAGACTTTTTCAACGAAGTTCTCGGAGAGGGAGCTTCCGAAAAGATTTACGCAGGCAAAAAGATGAGCGTTGTAGTATACCTCGAGGTGTACGAAGATTTTCTCGCCTTTGTCAGAGGGCAGAAAGACAGAATGCGCGAGCGATTCGCGAAATTTCAGCCCAACCGTCAGCAGCGTAGAGCTACTGCGAAGAAGAAAAAATGATAAATGCGCTATACGAGCCATTCCCCGAGAGTATCACCGTGGACGGTACCGAGTATCCGATAATCACGGACTTTCGGGAATGGTTCCGTTTCGCTGATTTGGTAGAGGACAACGAAATATCTAAGAGAGACAAGCTCTATCTTATGATCCAATGGCTCCTCAAGCCTCCCGAGAGAATAACGGATGAACTCATATATGCTATACTCGACTTTTATCGAGCGCGTGAGCTTGAACGTGAGTTGCCCGAATCCTCGGACGATGAGGATAACAATACTCCACCGCCGTCCGTCCCCGTCCTGAACTGGAAGATAGACGCTCCTTACATTATAGGCGACTTCCTGAGATACTACGGGATAGACCTGCTGAATGCTGAAATGCATTGGTGGCGCTTTCGCTTGCTGTTCTCGGCACTCCCTGCCGAATCACAGATGATGACACGTATCGGATACCGCGGCGTTGACCTCGGACTGATAAAGAACGAATCCGAGCGCAAGCGCGTAATGAAGATGAAACAGCTGTACGCTCTGCCGTTCGAGCTCGACGAGGACGACATCGCGGCAGTTTTCGGAGGAGGGCTGTAATGCATATACCCATACCGCCGACTGAAAGAAAATGGCTTCGCTGTCCGTACTGCGGAGCAAAAACAATCATATACGATAATTCCGCCGAGTGTCACGGCGTGCACATCAAGTGTACCCGCGGCTGTAAGCGCGAATTTGAAGTGAAGATAGAAGATGGAAAACCAGTAGTACATTGAGCCTATGAGCCGTACTGTTCCACGCCGTAAGGAGGGATAGTATGGCTTTTGACGGCACACTGAAATTTGATACTGCGATAGATAAATCAGGCTTTGAAGTAGGTCTCGCAAGCCTTGGCAGCCTTGCGAAAAAGGGCATGGCTGCTATCACGGGGGCTGTTACGGCTGCTGCGGGCGGCGTCGCTATGTTCGCGAAGAGCTCTCTCGAAGCCTACGCAAGCTATGAGCAGCTTGTAGGCGGCACAGAGCTCCTTTTCGGCGAAGCATACGACTATATCGTAGACAAGTCCAAAGAAGCGTACAAGACCGTGCAGATGAGTCAGAATGACTATCTACAGCAGGTCAACGGCTTTTCGACAGGTCTGAAAACCGCCCTCGGAGGTAATATCCAAGCAGCCGCAGAGCTCGCTGACAGGATAGTCAATGCCGAGGCTGATGTTGTCGCAGCAACAGGCGCGACACAAGAGGCAGTACAGAACGCGTTCAACGGCATAATGAAGTCCAATTATACCATGCTTGACAATCTCCAGCTTGGTATTACTCCGACAAAACAGGGCTTCGAGGAGCTCATTGACAAGGTCAACGAGTGGAACGCCGCGAACGGGGAAGCGACTGCCTATCAGATAGATAATCTCGCCGACTGCGAAAGTGCCCTTGTGGACTACATCGATATGCAGGGCTTGGCGGGATATGCGGCGAATGAAGCCGCAGACACGATTGAAGGTTCCGTCTCTGCGATGAAGGCGGCGTGGGCGAACCTAACCGTCGAGATAGCAAAGGACGACGCTGACATCGACGGCAGTATCAGCGCTCTGACTGAGAGCCTGCAATCTGTTCTTGGAAACATCATACCGAGAGCGGAGCAGGTGCTTTCAGGCATAGGTAGCCTCGTCGCAAGCGTAGCACCTATAATAGCCGACGAGATACCAAAGCTCGTTTCGGCGGTTCTTCCTCCGCTCCTGACAGCGGCGACGGGGGTTATCAACGGGCTTTCAGCCTCGATTCGCGAGGCGCTGCCTTCTGTTGCCGATAGTATCGTATCGGCTCTTCCCGATGTGATTTCCGCAGCACAAACACTCTTCAGCGGAATACTCGAGGGGCTTGTAAGTGTAGCTGAGACGGTCGTTCCGATGATACCCGATATCGTCGCTACACTTGGTTCGGCTCTGAGTGAGACAGCTCCTCTGCTTGTCTCGTCGATATCACAGCTCGTACAGATACTCGCCGTGGGTATAGGAGACACCCTCCCAGTGCTCATAGACGCTGCTCTCGGGCTCATCTCAGCACTCGGAAATGCGATCCTCGATAATATCCCTGTAATCCTTCCTGTGCTTTTCGAGCTCGCGGAGAGCGTGATAAACACTCTTGCCGACGGTATCCCGAAGGTGCTTGATGTAGCGGAACAGCTCATCACAAAGGGTGCTACCGAGATACTCCCGCAGGTCGTTACTATCATCGGCACTCAGGTACCGAAGATTATCGAGGCACTTTCCAAAGCTCTGCCGCAGATAGAGCGTGCAGTCTCAAAGGTGATACCCGAGCTTGCGAAAACGATAGTCTCGGCGGCTCCTGTAATCGTACAGGCGATAACGGACGTAATGCCGAACGTCATCGAGACAGCTGTCAGCGCACTGACTGAGATGTACCCTGCGGTACACGAAGCACTTGTGACGCTGATAACCTCGCTCGCTGACCTACTGCCTGTTATACAGGAAACCTGCTACGACATGATGCCGCCGCTCTACGAGGCACTTGCGGACGTTCTTATCGACATCGCACCCGACCTGCTCGAGCTTGCTGTCGGGCTTGCAGTAAGCGTTATCAGATCGACGGGCGAAATAGTTATCTCGCTCATATGGAATCTGCTGAAGACTATCGGGCAAACGCTTGCAGACATCGGCGATATCCTTTCCGACGTGCTCATAATGGCAAAGGAAAAAGCCGTATCGGGCGCACAGGATATTATCGACAGGGTCATGGAGTGGCTTGCTTCACTCCCTGGACGTATGAGCGTGGCTCTCGGCAATGCTCTCGGAGAAATCGCGAAGTTCGCGGTCGAAGCTCCCGAGAAGGCAGGCAAGGCGGCAGGCGAACTCGTCAAGAAAGTCGGTGAATTCATCAAGGAGCTCCCGCCTACGATCGGTGAGTGGCTCGGAAACGCAGTCAGCACAGTCAAAGAATGGGGCCCCAAGCTCGTCAGCCGTGGAAAAGAGGCTGCTCTCGACCTTGTCAGCAATATTGGCAGGATCATCGCGGAGCTTCCAGCGCAAATGGCGGAGGCAGGCGAAAACCTCGTTCGCGGTCTATGGAACGGCATAACGGGTATGGGCAGCTGGATACAGGATAAGATATCCGACTTCGGCAGTGGTATCATCAGCGGCTTCAAGGAAACCTTTGAAATTGCTTCCCCGTCTAAGGTTATGCGCGACCAGGTCGGCAAGTATCTCGCCGAGGGTATCGGCGTAGGATTTGCCGAGAATATGCCTGACCTTACTACAGCCGCGCAAAGAGCTGTGGATAAGCTCGAGAACCTCGACGTTCCGAATATAAACATCGACAGTACCGCATATCAGGCACTTGGCGGAATTGGCAGTCTCGACAGGAACATAGCTCCGACATCCACAGCCGAGATTATCAACAACTACAGCTACTCGAGCACATCCACAACAACCAACAGCACTACACCCGAGACAGCTCCGACGAACATCACCCTCAATGCGACCTTTAAGGTTGGAGAAGAGGTTGTCGCTGAGGGCGTTGTTGATATCGCCGCCGACAAGATCGACGAGCGTCAGGGCGTTACGGTCGAGCTGAAGAAAAGAGGTCTTGCACGATGAGAGAAGTGAGAGAAGGAATATTTGTTAACGGTGCGCATTCCTACGGGACGTTCGGACTCAACTGCCTCAAGCGCAATATCGGCGAGCCTCAGAAGGATGACTACACCGAGCGTGTACCATTCAGCAATATCGTATATGATTTCGGCGGGATCTATGGCGAACAGACCTACGGAGAACGTCGGCTCTCATACACGTTCGAGTTCCTGTGCCTCAACAAAAAAATCGGACAGAGCAGGATAGCCAATATAAAGAAGTGGCTCCATTGGACGGGCAGTCAGACGTTTCATGATGACCTGCTGCCTGACTATCATTTCAAGGTTCGCGAGCCGTCAATATCATGGGCTGAGAGCCACGGGATATATACTATTTCTGTCGTATTCCCTGCTGCTCCCGAGATGTGGGCAAATGTCACCGAGGCTGTTCCAACAGAATATATATTCCCCGATGTCAATGGGGACGGTAAGGTCAATGCCATTGATGCTTCGATGATTCTCGCTGCTTACTCAGCCATATCAACAGGTCGGGACCCGGGGCTCACCGAGGAGCAGCTCGACGCCTGCGACGCAAACAGAGACGGGCATATCGACGCGCGTGACGCTACGCTTGTTCTCACATTCTACTCGCTTGTATCTGTCGGGCGGTATGACGGCTCACCCGAGAGCTGGACAGAGTTCATGAACGACAGGAAGAATGGGGTGATATAGCTTGTATGAGGTAAAACTCAACAACAAGAAGATCCACGAGCTCAGCGTAAGAAGCAACAGGCGTCTTTCCGCGGGAAAGCTCGCGGAGGAGGTTAACCAGATACCCTCGTTCTCATTCACGATCCCCTGTATGAATCCTGTGTTCTCGCAGGAGCTCCACGACCGCAAGGACATTATCGTCCTCGAGAATACGATAACGAACGAGACTGAGTTCGATGGACACCTCCTCTCCCACAGTCAGAGCATGGACGCTAACGGCAAGCTCTGCATCAAGTGCATAGCAGAGGGACACCTCGGATACCTGTGCGACAGCATACAGATGTATCACAACTATGTCGATACCTCGCCCGCGGACTTTTTGACGGCTCTGCTCACGAATCATAACTCTGAGGTCGTAGCATCGGGACACCCAGAAAAGATGATACAGCTTGGCACTGTGAGCATTACCCGAAGCGACTACAGGCGGAGCAAGACTACCGCATACCGCAACACTCTCGAGGAGATACGTGTGAACCTCATCGAGCGTATCGGCGGTGAAATACGCGTGCGCCGTGTGAACGGACACCTTGTGCTTGACTATGTAGACCAAATCGGTGTGAACAGCTCGACCGAAATAAAGCTCGCGAAGAATATGAAGTCCCTGTCGGTTGATATTGACACCACAAACATTGTCACCAGGCTTATCCCGCTCGGAGCACAGCTCTCTCCCGGGGACAGTGCCGAGCGTCTGACTATAGAATCCGTCAATAGTGGCGTGCCGTACATCGATGATGCAGCAGGCATCGAGAAGTACGGAATAATAGTCGGTACGGTTGAGTTCGATGATATTACTGTCGCCGCCAATCTCAAATCCGCTGGTGAAGAGTATTTGCAAAACAATAACCGCATTCGTAAATCATACGAAGCCCAGGTTCTGGATCTTTCTATATTGGAGGATATAGAAACTCCCGAAACGATCAGTGAACTGCAAAACCATTCTATTGCTTTACTGCTTACGCGGACGATCAATGAGCTTCAGGGAGAAAAGCACGGGTATCAGCCGCTTGTGTGCGGAAACACATACATTTTCAACAACAGCTTCCTCGGGCTCTACGAACGGCTGAGGCTGTTCGGGCGCACGGTTGACATCTACAAGCCGTACACTCCGACGCTCCGCATTGGAGACAAAGCAGAGAAGATAACAGACATCGAAACCCGCACGACACG
>Ga0247608_10001365_pt1 | contig 34019 bp, 43 predicted proteins | sample 176DNAGHGlowgp2_FD_193490 | JGI IMG/M metagenome (GOLD analysis project Ga0247608, IMG submission 193490) | Sheep rumen microbial communities from Palmerston North, Manawatu-Wanganui, New Zealand - 1766 DNA GHGlow gp2 | ecosystem: Host-associated > Mammals > Digestive system > Stomach > Rumen ...
CTGTCGGCTCGTCCCTTCCTTTTCCCCGCTCGCGCAGGGGCGGCGAGGTGCGCGTGACTAACGCGGGCCGCGCCGCCGGGAAGCAGGGCCGCGGGGCGTCCAGGAGGGCGGAACGGTGAAGCGGCCCGAGCCCCAGAACCTCCCAGGCATCCCGGAAAGCGAAGAGCAGCTTGCGGAGCGAGCGCGACGCCAGCCGCTCTCCGCGAAGATCGAGCGCGCCGTTGCATTGCTGCGCCTATACGAGCCGCAGGCGCTGCGCTACGCGCCGACCGGCTACTTCCTGGCATTTTCCGGAGGCAAGGATTCCGTCGTATGCAAGCAGCTCTGCCGCGAGGCCGGCGTGCGCTTCCGCGCCGTCTACAATAACACGACGATCGACCCGCCCGAGCTTCACGCATTTCTCCGCGAACATCACCCGGATGTCGAATGGAATGGCCCGCCGAAGGGACAAGGATTTTTCTCCCACCTTCGGAGGCGGGGACTCCCCCACCATCACGCGCGATGGTGCTGCGCCGTTTTGAAGGAGGGCGGAGGCCGCGGCGAATTCAAGATCGTCGGCGTTCGGGCGGCGGAAAGCGCCAGACGCGCCGCGCTCTGGAAGGAGTTTACCGTCAACCGCGAGGCCGCCGCGCCGTTTCTTGCGCCGATCGTGCATTGGACGGACGAGGACGTCTGGGCGTTCATCCGCGACCGCTCGCTCCCATACTGCGAGCTCTATGACCGGGGATTCGACCGCATCGGCTGCGTCGGCTGCTGCATGAAAGGCGGCGCGGCCGTGCTCCGAGACTTCAACCGTTGGCCGAGACACGCCCGCGCATACGAGGCCGCGGCCCGCGTCTACTTCGCCGCCGCGTGCGAACGGCGCAAGGCGCAAGGGAAGCGGATCGACAATACCTTCGAGGACTACTGGCGGCGCTGGCTCGACCTTCCGCCGATCGTGCCGACGTGCGCGGCCGAGGACCTATTCGCCCAAGCGGGAGGCGGCGACGCGACGGAATGACGGAAGCGCCCGCACAATCGAACGCGACGACGGCCGAGGACTGGCCGGAGGTCGAGGCGCTCCCCGAGGGAATCCACCAGGGCGGACTGCTCGGCGAGGAATACGTCGCCAGCGGGAAGCGCGTGGCACTCTCGAATGCGGAACGCCAGGCGCGATTCGTCGCGCGTCGGTCCGACATCGGAGAGCTACCGCCGCCGGGCGACCCGGAGCGGCGCGCGCGCTGCTCGGCCGACCTCGTCGAGTTCGCGCGGACCTACTGCGGCGCGCTCCTCGACCACGAGCCGAGCGATGGGCTCTGCGCCTATCTCCGCGAGCTGCAGGGCGCGATCGACGGCGCCGGCCAGATCCACGTCCGCATGGCCCGCGGCGCCGGAAAGACGACGCTCGTCAAGGCGGCGCTCGCCTGGGCGATCGCGACGGGGCGGCTGCACTATGTCGTGATTTTTTGCGCCGCGGCGGATCTCACGGCCGGAATCCTCGGCGACGTCTGGGACGTGTTCGAATTTTGCGAGGCGTTCGGCGACGATTATCCGGAGATCGCGGTCCCGATCCGCGCGGCGGAGGGGCTCTCGCAGCGCTGGCTCGCGCAATCCTACCACGGCCGCCGGACGCAGGTGCGGCGCAGCGCGCGTGAGATCCGGCTCCCGACGATCGAGGGCTCTCCGGCGAGCGGGGCGGTCGTTATGGGCCGAGGCGCCGGATCGAAAACGAGGGGCCTTGTTCGAGGGGCGCGCAGACCAGACTTCGTTCTCCTCGACGACATCCAGAGCAGAGAGGAGGCCCGCAATCCGAATGCGATCCGACAGCTCGAGGAGTGGATACAGGGCGACGTGCAGGGGCTCACGGGCTCGCGGATGCTCAATGCCGTAATGACCTCGACGCCGATCGAGCCGGGCGACCTCTCCGACCGTTTTGCGGACCCGGAGCAGCACCCGGAGTGGCGGCTCGTCGAGCATCCGCTCGTCGAGAGCGAGCCGCCCTCGCCGCTCTGGCTGGACTACGACGCGCTCTGGCGCGAGGCGCGGCTCTCCGGCGACTCCGAATTCCGCGCGGCCACCGCGCTCTACGCCGCGCACCGCGCCGAGATGGACCGCGGCGCCGCGGTCCTGGACCCGCTCAATTTCGACACGCGCCTCGAGCTCTCCGGCTACCAGCACGCGCGCAACCTGCTGCTCACGATGGGGCGCGCAGCGTTCGCGGCGGAGTATCAGCTCACGACACGGATCCGCGAGGACGCCGTCGCGATCTCGCCTCAGCTCGTCGCCTCGCGCCTCAACGGCGCCGCCCGCCTCACGCTCCCGCCCGGCACCGCGCAGGCGGTCGCGTTCGTCGACGTCAACTCCGCCGCAGGCCTCTCCTACTCCATCCTCGCCGCGGGGCCGCACCAGCGCGCCGCGGTCGCCGACTGGGGCCGCTGGCCGGGCGGGGGCGAGCGGCTCGTCCCGCGCAACGCCACCGACGACGAAACCGACCGCCGGATCGCCGCCGGGCTCTCGGAGCTGCTCGCGCGCCTCCTTGAGCTGCGCCTCGTCGCCGCCGACACCGGCCGCGCCGAGCGCGTCGCCGCCGTCTGGATCGACTGCGGCTATCGCCGCCGGACCGTCCTCCGCGTTGCCGAGATTTGGCGCGCGCGGACGGGCCGCATCGTCTACGGGTGCCAGGGGTTCTCCAATCGCAACTACGCCGCGCGCTCGCGCTCCGTCGAGCAGCGCGGACGCGACGCCGACTTCCGCCGCGATGGCGCCGAGGTCTGGTTCGCGCAAAATTCGGACCTCTGGCGCGAGAGGTTTCAACGCGGGTGGCTCGCCGACCCCGCATCGCCCGGCTCGCTCTCGCTTCCCGGACGCGACCCGCGCGAGCATCTCCCGTTTGCCGAGGAGGTCTGCGGCGAGTATCTCGCGGAGAAAATCTCCCGCGGCCGCGGCGCTCCCGATCTCTACCTCTGGAACCAGCGACCGGGCGCGGGCAACCACTACCTCGACGCCGGCTCCGGCGCGCTCTGCATGGCGGCCTGGTATCGCATCCTCGACGACGTGGACGCCCTCGACGCCACCTCGGCCTCGGCCTCGGCCTCCGCGCTGCGCCTCCGCCGCGTCTCCCCGCCCGCGCCTCGCCCGGACGCCGCCCCCGCCTCGGACCCCGCCACGCCTCCGCCCGTGCCAGCCCTCGCGCCGCGCCAAGCCCCGCAACCCCGTCCCGCCATCCCACGCCGCCCGCCCGCCGTACGCGTGCGGCCGGCAAGAATGGCATAACACGAAAAAGAAACCCGAAAGGCAAAAATGAAAACCAAAACCGAAATACCGCCGCTCCGCGGCGCTCCGCCGTGGTCCCCGATCCGTGGCCGCATCGTCGGCTGCCTCGAACTGCTCTTCGTCCGCGATCGCGGAGCCGGGCGCACGCACCGCCGGCTCGTCGGCCGCTACAACCTCCGCGGGATCGAGCTGCGCGACCGCGAGCTCGCCGTTCCGGCGTTCGAGGCCGCGTGGGCGGGCGCGTGCCGCGTCGCGAAGCGCCTCCAGGTCCGCCAGCTCCGCGAGGAGCGCGGCAACGCGGTGGCCGCCGCCATCCAGGACGCCCGCCGCCGCGAGGCCGAGGCCGCACGCCTCGCCGAGGGCATCAAGCCGGAGCTCAACCTTACGATCAAGCGCAAATGGCTCGACATGATCATCCTCGGCACCAAGCGCGAGGAATACCGAGCCGAGGACAATCCGCAATGCCTCCGCCTCTGGCGCGAGTGCGAATCCGCCGGCCATTTCCCGATGCGCCCGATCGTCGCCGTCCTTCGCGCCGGCTACACGATGGATTCGCGGGCGGCCGCCGTGCTCGTTTTCTACGTCTCGCGCCGGGAAGGAATAGGCGGGCGAACCTATCCGCGCGGCGTAAACGGATTTTCGATCCACAATTTCATCGCAGACACGACGCGCGGGGAACCCATTGCCTACGCGCATTTCGCGCTCGGCATCGTGGGCGTCCTCCGAGCCGGCACCTACGCCGCAGTCAAGGCGTGGCTCGGAACGCCGGATGCATACCGCGTCGCCGAGGCGCGGGCGAGTCTGGTTGGGGAGGACGTGCGATGACCGACTCCGCCCTTGCCGTCGCCGCCGCGCTCCTCGGGATCGCCTCGGTGCTGCTCTTCGCGATACAAGCGCGCGACGCCGAGCGTTCCGCAGCCGCGCTCGACGACCGGCTCGCCTCCTCCCTGCGAGAGGCCGAGCGCCTCCGCGCGCTCTCGCGCGTCGAGGCGTCCGACCGCGCCGGCGAGCGCGACCGCCTCCTCCGCCGCGCAATGGCCGCCGAGGCCACCGCGCGCGAATGGTCCGACCGCGCCGCCCGCGCCGAGCGCGAGCTCGCCGAGGCCGACCGCGCGCTCGTCGCGCTCTCCAACGAGCGCGACGAGCTCCTCTCTAGGATCCATAACGCGGAGGTCGCATCGTGAACCCCGCCGCTCCGACGGTCGAGGTCGTCCGGTCCGACACCGCCACGCTCGTCCTCCGCGCCGACTGCCTCGCCGCCGACCCGGCCGAGATCGGTGCGGCCGTCGCCGCCTGGGCGGGGCCGGACGCCCGCGCGCAGCTCGTCCTTACGGACCCGCCCTACGGAATCGGACACTATTCGGCCGACGACGCCACGGCCGGCGACTGGGACGCGCGCGAGCACGCGAAGGACTGGGCGCTCGCCCTCGCGCGGCTGCGCCCGCTTTGCGCGTCCAACGCCACCGCGTTCGTTTTTGGACCTGTCGGCGCGTTCCTCGACGCCCGCGCCGCGCTCCCGGATTCCTCCGGCTGGCACGCCCTGCAGGATCTTGTGTGGATCAAGGATGGGGCTGCGCCTCGGTCCGGACAATGCGACCCGGACGCGCAGCGCACCTTTTTCCCGGACTCCGAGCGCGTCCTATTCGCCGAGGCCGTCCACATCGACGGCTCCGGCGAGGCGACTCCCGAGCGTGACGCGGAGCGCGCCTGGCGACTCCGCGAGGAAAAGGAGCACGACGCGAAAATGGCGCCGCTCGCCGCGTATTTCGACCGCGCCCTCCGCGTCTCCGGCCTCCGCCTCCGCGACGTCGCCGCGCGCTGGACCGAATTCTTCCCCGGCCAGACCGGCGCCATCGTCGGCCACTATTTCGGCGGACACCAATGGCAGCTCCCGACCCCCGCCGCCTACGCCGCGCTCCAGGCGATCATCAACCCCGCCGTCGACCGTAGCAATCCCTCCCGGCCGGACGGAACGGCCGACCGGGAGGGATTGCGCGCGCAATGGGAGGGATTGCGCGCGCAATGGGAGGAATTGCGCCGGCCGTTCTTCGCGGCCGACGACGCAACTCCCTCCGACCTCCTCCGCTTCCCGGTCGTTCCGGTCCCCTTGCGCGTCCACCCGTGCCAGAAGCCCCTCGGCCTGCTCTCCTACCTCATCCGCACCGCCACGCGGCCTGGCGACATTGTCCTCGATCCGTTCGCCGGCTCCGGCTCCACCGCCGTCGCCGCCCTCGCGAGCGGGCGCCGCTGCGTCCTCGTCGAGCGCGAGCCCTCCGCCCTCGCGCTCATCCGTGACCGCCTCGACGAGGAGTCCCGAGCGCCTCGCCTCCTCACATAGCCGCCACTCGTTCTCTCAAAATTGAGAACCTAAGCGGCTAGATTCTCACAATTGAGAAAAACCGAGCCCGGACGGCGGGAAGTGGAAAAACGCGCGAAAACGCAAAAAGCCGCTTCCCGCCTTGCTTTTCTTGAAAAATTCCCAACCGGTTAGGTTTTGGCACGGGGAGTGCTACAAAGGAAAGCGCAAGGCAATCCAGCCGAAACACCAACCCGAAAGGAAAAAACCATGAACATCATCAAGGCAAACAAGGTCAAGATCGTTAACGCGCTCGTCTCCGCGTGGGCTTACGCGCACCAGCACGGCGAGGCCGTCGAGATTGTCGCCAACGGCGCGACGGAGGACGAGGCGCGCCGCAACATCGGGAGCGCGCTGATGGCCCTCGGCGACGGCGAATGGACGGACGCCGACGTCTCCGTCCAGAAGGTCGACACGGCGGACGACATCTTTGCCGAGCCCGCCGACCCGTCCCGCGCCTATGCCGCATCCATCGTTGTCGACATCGCGCTCTAGGAGGGACACGCCATGCAGACCAACACCGAAACCTACTACACCGTCGGAACCCGCGAACAAGCCGCGTTTGAGTGCGACGGGACCGAAGATTGGGACGAGGCCGTCGAGATGCTCGAGGCCGCGTGCGCCGAATGGGAGGCCGACGGCGGCGAACCCGAAGCCGAACCCATCATTACGGAGTTTCGCGGCGACGAAGCCGTCTCCACCTACACCCGCGTAGAGGTCTAGGAGAAACGCCATGCAGACCTACACCGAGCCCGAATTTCTCGCCGTCGCCGAAACCCTCGGCTATCACCGCGTGAACCAGTCCTCCCGCATGGGCGGCACCGCGCTTGCCGCCACGGACGGCGGCGTGGTTTTTGTCCGCGGCTGGGAAAAATGCGCTACGCCGGACGACGTCGAGCGCCTCCTCGCCTGCTATCACTCGCTCGCACGGAAAAACCGCGCCGCCTCCTCCTTCGGCCGCATGGGCGGCTCGTCCACCTCGCCCGCTAAACGCGCCGCATCCCGCGCGAACGGCACGAAGGGCGGGAGGCCAACGACCGAGTTTCGTGTTGGAAAAATCTTTCGCTCCGAGGGCGGCTTCCGCGTCTGCGGCGGTGTCTGGGCCGGCGGTCCGATCATCAAGCAGTCGCCGTGGTTCGCAACGCGCGAGGAGGCCGAGCGCGCCTCGGCGGAAATGATCGCGCGCCGAGCCGAGAACGAACGCCTCGACCGCCTCGCTGGACTCCGCTCATAGGAGTCCGCCCAGGCGCTTGACAAGCGCGAGGCGATTGTGGTAGATTCCACCTCGTCGCGCCCTCCGGGGCGCGTGAATTGAAACGCCGACAAAACCGGAACGGCTAGCACCGCTCCAATCGCCGCCGGGCCGCGAGGTCCGGCGGCGTTTTTTTGCCCGACTCTCTCGCGTGCGCGCGCGAGGGCGCGCGCCGGTGGCCGCGCGCGAGGTGTGAAAAATAATTTTTTCGCCGCTCCGGGAGAGGACAAAGCGGCGAAAATCACGCACGGCGGAATCGCGTTTTTGTGTATGTCGCGGCGATTTTCGGGGGCCTACATGGACACCCATGCCGAATCCCGCCGCCAGACTCTCCGCCCAGGACGCCGCCGAATACGCGACGCTCTACGCCCGGCGCAACGAGATCATCGCCGAGCTCGGCTCGTCCTCGGCCTCGATCTCCGCGGGCGGCAACTCGCAGTCCGTCCAGCGCAACGCCCAGGCGCTCACCGCCGAGCTGCGCGCGATCACCGCCCGGATGCGCGAGCTGCTCGGCCTCCCGGCGGAGCAGACCGCCGTCCGCCGCACCTCCGACCTCCCCGATTTCCTCCGTTAAAATCCCATGCCCGCGAAAAAGCCCCAGACCAAGCGCACCTCCGCGAAGCCCGCGCCGCAGCTCTCGCCGCGCGACCTCGCGCTCGTCCGCTCCGCGGTCCGGTCGTTCTACTCGTTCGCGGAACCGTTCAATTCGGCCGGCGGCCGCAAGCGCCGCCCGCCCCGCGTCGAGCGCGGCCCGGAGGAGGAGTCGCCGCAGCTCTCGCCGCGCCACCGGCTCGAAGGCGTCGACCTCGCCCGCGACCTCATGCGAAACTCGGCGCAGGTCCGCGGCCTCGCCCGCACGATTCGCGTCAACACGATCGGCGACTGCGGGCAGCTCGTGTTCGCCGACGCCAAGGGCGACTGGTTCGCCGCCGCCGCCGACTATTTCAACCACCGCTGGGGCCGCCACGCCGACTACATCGACGGCACGACCTGGCGCGAGACGCTCCAGCTCGTCGTGTATTCGCTCGCGTTCGAGGGCGACTGCGTGGCCGTCTTCGACGACGGCCTGCTCTCCCCACGCCTGCCCGCCGAGAAACGCGGCACGGGGCGCCTCGCGTTTTTTGAAGCCGATCAGATCTCCAATCTCCGCTCGCCGGACTTCGCGGAGTGGACGAAGCGCACCGGCCGCGCCGGCTGGCACCAATGCTCCGGCATCGTCCTCGACGACCTCGGCCGCAAGCGCGGCGTGATCGTCTCGCGCCACCGCGGCGAGGTCGAGATCCCCTACACGGACGCGCTCGTCCTCCTCCTCGACCCGGACGACCCCGACGCCGCGCCGTGGCGCCACGTCACGCGCAAGTTCCGCCTCCGCCAGCTCCGCGGATCGGCCGACGCCCTCCCCTCGATCGCGACCGTCCAGGACGCGCTCGAGATGACCGACTACGAGCTGCAATCGGCCAAGCGCGCGGCCTCGCACTACGCCGCCGCGATCGCGAAGGACGCGCCCGTCCATCCGGTCGACATGGCCGCTCTCCCCGCGCCCGAGGACCTCGCGCGGTCCGTCGCCGACGCCGCCGCGGCCTCCGCGCCCGACCCCGCCACGGCCGCCGCCCCGCTCCCGCCCGGAGCGGTGGACGACGACGCCGACTCCGGCGCCTCCCGCTCCAACCTCGCCCGCCTCTCCGGCGGCCAGTTCGATCTCTGGGACGGCATCGAAAAAATCGAATGGGACCCCGCCACGCGCCCGTCCGACCGCGTCGTCGAGTTTCTGGAATACGCCACCCGCCTCGCCGGCCGCGCGCACGGCCTCAACGCCTCCTATGCCTCCGGCCGCGCCGAGGGCAGCTACACCGCATTCCGCGGCGATCTCACGATGTCCTGGACGACGTTCCGGGACAACCAGCAGGCGCTCGAGGACTGCTTCTCCGACTGGGTCGCGCGGCACGTCCTCGGCCGCGCGATCGAGCTCGGCGAAATCAAGGGAGCGCCACCGGACGGCTGGGAGACGCGCATCCGCTGGACCTATCCGCGAATGCCCGCCGTCGACGAGGAGAAGGAGCAGCGCGCCCTCCTCGCGGCGCTCCGCAACGGCACGCGCACCCTGCGCGACGAGCTCGGCCCCGCCTGGCGCGACGTGCTACGCCAGCGCAACGCCGAGCGCGAATTCTGCGCCTCCCTCGGCCTCTCCCTCGCGCAGGACGAAATCACCCCGGGTTCCGCCGTGGCGGCTCCCGCCGCCACCCCCAACACGGAAAATCAGACATGAAGAAAATCCAGCTCAACGGCGTGATCGTGGACAACTGGTTCGACGATCCCTGGTTCGCCTCCGACATCGACAAGGGGCTCATGACCCCATCCGGCCGCGTCGTCCGCGCGCTCGCCGAGGCCGACCCGGAGAGCGGCGTCGACCTCGCGATCAACTCCCCCGGCGGCATCGTCGACGCCGCCCGCGAGATCTCCGTCGCTCTCGCCGACCTCGCCGCGCGCGGCGTCCCGATCCGCATCACGATCGGCGCCCTCGCCGCCTCCGCCGCCGCCGAGATCGTCCTCCAGGCGCCGACCGGCGCCGAGGTCCTCGCGCACGTCAACTCGCGCCTCATGTTCCACAGCGCGACCGTCGCCGCCGAGGGCGGCCCGGACGCGCACCGCGCCGCAACCGCCGACCTCGAGAGCGTCAACGAGCCGACCATCGAGGCGCTCGTCGCGCACGGCCTCCCGCGCACGCGGGTCGAGGCCGCGTTCCGCGACGACGGCCAGCTCTGGCTCACCGCGAAGGCAGCCGAGGAGTTCGGCATCGTCGACTCCATCCTCGGCACCGAGGCCGCGGCGCCCGCCGTCGCCGACCCGGACGCCGCCGCGCGCATCGCCAGGCCGACCGCGCAGCTCGAGCGCCTCGCCGAGCGCATCCCGACCCTCTCGCGGATCTCGCGCCTCGCCGCGCTCGGCGTCGGCGAGCCCGACCCCGCCACCATCCTCGACGCCGCGCCGGCCGGAGAGCCGGATGCGCCAGCAGCGGACCCGACCCCGGCGCCCGACCAGCCGGAAGCCCCCGCCCCCGACTCCGCGCCGACCTCCCCGGCGCCGGCGCCCGAGGATTCTCCCGCCGAAGACGGGGCGAGCTCTCCGAGCGAGCCGCCCGCCGCCTCCCCGGATCCCGCGCCATCCGCCCCCGCGCCCGATGCGCCTCCCGCTCCGCAGGCCTCCGCCGATCCGTCGTGCGAGCAGCTGCGCGAGGCGCTGGGCAGGGCGGAGGCCGCCGCGCGCTCCGTCCAGAGCGCGGCCGGCAAGAAGATCGCCGCGCTCGAGCGCGAGCTCTCCAACACCCGCGCCGAGCTCGAGCGAACCCGCCAGACCATCTCCGATCTCACCGCCCGCGCCAACGCGCTGGCGGGCCTCGTCGAGACCGAGCGCGCCGCGCGCGCCTCGCTCGTCGGCGGCGCCCTGGCGCCGGGAGGCGAGGCCGATCCGGCCACGCTCCCCGCCAGCGCCACGCCGATCCGCGACGCACGCGACGCCCTCCGCTCCCTCGACGACCGGCTCGCCTACGCCGCCACGCACCGCGCCGAGCTCGCCGCCGAACGCGCCCGCGCCACCGCGCGCCGCCGCTAGGCACACAACCACCAAACCGCCCAACAACCCATCCAGGAAACACACAAAATGGCCACCTCCTACCCCGCCACCGACAACGGCGAAATCCTCGACCAGGTCCTCGAGGCCACGCGCCCCTACGTCGCCCGCCTGCAGCGCATCGGCGCGCAGTTCGGCTCCCGCCCCGCCTCCCCCGGCAAAACCCTCCAGATCCCGCTCGTCGAGGTCGGCGAGGCCGCCGAGTTCGACCGCGACACCAACAACTACTGCACCGCGCAGGGCGGCGTCACGCTCGTCGACGTCAAGCTCGCCTCCCACCCGAAGATCACCTTCGGCATCACGCCCGAGGCCTACGACAACCTCGGCGACGCCCCGACGCTCGCCGTCGACCGCGCCTCCATCGACCAGGCCGCCATCCGCGTCGGCACCTCCGCGCTGCGCGCGTGGCACAACCTGCTCCCGGCCGCCGCCGCCACGACCGGCGCGCAGCTCTCGCTCGCCAGCGCGAGCGCCGCGGCCGTCACCAAGGCGGACTTCGCCGCGATCCTCGCGGCGGTCTTCGAGGGCGTCGCCGCCGCCGGCGGCCGGCCCGCGTTCGCGGGCGCCGAGCCGGCCAACTGCGCGCTCGTGCTCTCCGCGCCCTACTACGCCGCGGCCATGACCCTGTTCGACGTGGCCGCGTGGGACCGCACCGCCAACCCCGTGCGCGACGGCTGGTTCGAGGGCGGGCTGCTCGGCTTCCGCGACGTGCTCTGCGACCCGATGATCCCGGCCTCCGTCGCCGGCTACGTCGTGCCGCGCGGCTCGTTCGCGCTGGCGGGCCGCCCCGTCGCCGTCCGCAACCCCTCCGCCTACTCCGAGTGGGGCTACCGGACCGACGACCGCACCGGCCTCACGCTCACGATCCGCACGGCGCTCGCGCCCTGCGTCGACGACCGCAACACCACCGTCGAGGCGCTCTTCGGCGGCGTGCTCGCGCTCCCGGCCCAGGTCCTCACGATCCTGCCCTAGCGGTCCGGCACCCCGCCACGGGCGCCGCCTTTCTCGCCCGTGGCGGGGTCGCCACCCCTCCGCCGCTTCAACCGATTCAACCCTTTCAACCCTTTCAACCGATGAAAGCAATCTACATCAATCTCGACCCCTATCTGCAGGCGGTCGCCGACTGGCTCAACGCCGGGAAGCCCGGAGACGCGCCGACGTTCACCCCGCTCCCACTCGCCGTCACCATCCCGCTCGGCGAATCCGCCGCGCTCTACCTCGTCGCGGACGCCGCCAGCACCGGCACCGACATCGAGCCGCAAACCGTCACGGTTGGCAGCCAGACCATCGTCCTCCGGCCCATCGGCTACGACGACACGGGCCTCCCCGACGGAACGATTGCGTTCAACCAGACGCCCGCACTCTCCGCCCTCGCCCCCGGTGTGAAATATGCCGTCATCCCGGTGATCGGGGACTCCGTCGCCGTCACGATCGGATGGACGGACGACGTAATCGATTTCCAGCCCATCCCCTTCACCGTCCTCGTCCGCCGCGAGCAGGCATCCGGCCCGGTCGACCTCGTCGACTTCACGCCGCCCGCGTCCGCCATCGCTGCCGGAACCGACCTCAAGGGCGCGACGTTCGACGGAAACGTGATCGTCGCCGCCGAAACCACGGGAGCGCTCTCCGCCCCAGCCGGGGACTAGCCGGGCCAACCCCTAACCACCCACACACAAAATGGCAACGCAAAAGCACAAGGCCGTCTCCACGATCACCGTGACCGGCATCACGCTCCCGATCGTCTCCGCCCCGATCGGCACCCCGCGCTCCGTCGAGACGGACACCCTCGGCGCGTTCGGCGACCAGACCTTCACGCAGCTGGGCCGCGGCATCACCTCGCTCGGCGACCTCACCGTCACGGCCCTCTACGAGGGGACCGCGCTCTCGATCAAGGCGGGCGACGTGATCTCCGTCACCATCACGCCCGCGTTCTCGGACGGCGGCACGCCCGTCTCGGCCGCGTTCACCGAGTCCGTCACCGTCAAATCGATCGAGTATCCGACGATCGAGGTCGACGGCTCCCGCGCCGGCGCCGTGACGCTCGTTCTCGCGCCCGTCGGCGGCTACGACATCACGCCGGCGCAGCAGTCCAACTAGCGGGGCCTCGGCCGCCCGGCGCGCGGGTCCTTTCGGGTAGCGCGTTCGGGAAGTCTCGCGCGACTGGTTCATACCGCGCGCCGGGCGGCCCTTCCTCCTCACGAAGGGATAAAACATGACCACGATCATCGCACACTTCGTCTACGCCGGAATCCGTTACGGCGTCCGGGCGATCACCTACGGCCTCGCCCGCCGATTCCTCAACGCCACGCCGGCGGAGAAATTCGCCGTCATGGGCGAGGCGTGGGAAACCCTCGTCGTTCCCCCGGACGGCGAGCGCGTCCCGCCCGTCGACGACGTTCCGGCCAAGCTCGTCGACCAGGTGATCGGCCTTGCGTCCGACAACGACGCGGATTTTCTCGAGCCGCCGCAGCCCTCGTCCGGGCCCGGCGGCTAGGGTTCCGCGACGACGATCCGCTCGCGGCGCTCCGCTCCGTCGCGCGGGATGTTCCGGGGCTCTGGCTCCCGGAAGCGCTCTCCGAAATCTACTGCGCCCTCCATGTCCTCGCATACAAGCCGCCGCACCCGCAGCCGCGGGAAATTCTCAGCGAATGGGGCGTAGACACGGACGAACAGCCGGAAAACGACAACGACCAAATCGCCAGAAACCTTCTCCGATTCCGCGACCAATGCCTAGCTCTTCGACAGCAATAGAAATGCGCCTGGAAGGCGTCGACAAGACAAAAGGAGTCTTCGCCGCCGCCGCCGACCGCATCAACAGGCTTGCGAAAACGGTCGACGCCACAAGCGCGCGCCTCGCGCGCGCCGGTCGCGTCTCGTCCGGGGCGTTCTCGTTCCGCGGCTTCTCTGCGACCGCGCACGCCGTCCGCAACGGCCTGCTCGGAATATCCGCGGCCGCCGGCGCCGCCGTGCTTGCGGTGAAAAGCGCGACCGCGGCCTTGTCGGTTCTCAGCGACCGCGCCGCGCAGGCGGGAACGTCCGCCGACTACCTCCAGCGCCTCGAGCTCGCGCTCGGGCAGATGGGGGCGAAGGGCGCCACGGTCGAGGCGATTGCCGACGGCATGGCGCGAATGACGAAAGCGACCGGCCGCGCCGGCGAGGAAGGGCTCAAGGCGACGCTCGCGGAGATTGCGGCGCTCGAAACCGAGGGCGAGCGCGTCAAGGCGCTCTCCGAAACGTTCGGGCGCTCGTTCGGTCCTGGGCTCGCCGCCATCGTCCGCACCGGCCCGCAAGCCGTCGTGGACGGCCTCGACAAGATCACGAACGCGATGCCGGGCCTCTCCGACGACGTCGTCGCCAAGGCCGACGCCATCGCCGACGGATTCTCCTCGGCCGGCCGCGCGCTCAAGAATGGCTGGCTCGAGTCCATCGTCGAAATCGGCGACAAGCTCGCCGGCCTCACGGGGATGTCCTCACGCGAGTTCGGGCTCGTGTTCGGCGCGCAGCTACGCTTCTGGCTCCAGGCGGGGCTCCGCTACGTCTCCGCATTCGTCGAGGACGCGGCCCGTGTCCTCGGCAACTTCAAGACCGTCTTCAAGATCGTCTTCGTCGACTACCTAGGTGGACTCCTTGTGGAGGGGCTGCTCAAGGCCGGCGCGAAGATCGTCGAATGGGGCGAGAAGATCGTCGCGCGCTTCAAGCAGGTGGCCGGACTCGTCAAGGCGCTCTTCACGGACGACACCGTCGAGGAGGTCAACGCCCGCGCCGCCGCCGAGATCGAGGCCGCCACGAAGAAATACCAGAAAGCATACGACGAGATTGGCGAAAACTTCGCCGGAAACACCGTCGGCGAGCTTGTGCGCCGGCTCCGGGAGGAGGCGGGGCTCAAGCTCTCCGTCGATCTTTCCGACCTCGCCGCCAAGCGTGACAAGGCGATGGAGGCGGCGTGGGGCGTCGACGAGGAGATCGAAAAGAGCTCCACCGCCAGCCTCAAGAAGATCGGCGACGCCGGCGTGGACGCCGCGAAAAAGACCGCAGACGCCTGGAAGGGCGCAAGCGCCGTCATGGCCGGCTCCTACGAGGCCCTCAAACTCTCCATCAGGCGCACCATCACCGGAGCGAAGGGCATCGCCGCCACCGTCACGACGTCCCTCTCGGGCTCTCCGTCCGCGGCATCGTCCGGCGATTCTCCGCAGCTCCTCCAGGTCCAGCGCGACGGCTGGGCATTCCTCCGCTCCTCCCTCGGCTCCCTCGGCGTCGTCTGACCTCTCGTCACTCGTCACTCGTCACTCGTCGCTCCCCGATGCTCTCCATCCCCGCCAGCGCATTCTCCGGCTTCTTCGGCCCGGCCTGCACCTGCACCGCGATCTACGCGGACGGGTCGACCATCGAGGCGAGCATCCCGTGCATCTACTTCGGCACGGACGCCCCCGGCACCGTCGGCGCCGCCGCGGACGCCAACTCCGTCCGCCTTGCGTTCCGGCTCTCCGACTGGCCGGAGGGCGCCGCGATCCCGCCGCCGCGCTCCATCCTCCACGGCGACACCGCCACCCCGCCACGCTTCGACCGGCTCGTCGTCCAGAAATCCGAGCAGCTTCCGGGCGGCATGGTGTTCTTGGAATGCTCCACGCGGGAGGTCGCTCTGCCATGATCGCCGCCACCGCAGACACGCGCGCGGCGCAGCGCCTCTGCCGCACCGTCTCGACGGCGCTCGTCTCGTCGGCCGTCACCGCCCTCAAGCGCATGGGCGCCGCCGTCCGCGCCAAATACATCAAGGCGCTCAAGAACAACGGCAGCAAGGACGTCGGCTCGCTCCCGGCGTTCAATTTCTTCTGGTGGATTCGTGGCGCCGGCAACCTCTCCGCGCCCTCGCGCAAGCCGGGAGGCGGCCTCACGAATACGCGCCTCTGGCGCATCGACGCGCCCGAGCGCGGCGTCGTCCGCCTCGACATGGTCCCTTCGCGCCGCCCGCTCCTCGAGCGCTGGCAGTTCGGCGGAGGCGACCGGGCTCAGATCCTCCGCAACTGGATCCGCCGCATGGGCGAGAGCCCCGCCGCCATGCGCTACTACCACGCGACGCTCGTCCCGGCCGGCTGGCCGCGCTACTCCGCGCTCCCGCCCGTCCCCGACCAGCCCGTGCGCGACATCGCCGGCCCGCTCCGCGTCGCCGTCGCTCCCCTCCTCGGCGAGTGGTTCGACCACGCCCTCGCAAACATCCTCTCCGGCAAGGCGAAGAGCTGGACGCAAACCCGCTTCGCCTCCACCTCCCGCCGCCGCCGCTAATTCAGCATTCAGCATTCAGCATTCAGCATTTCCTCTTCAACCGCTCCAACCATGGCAACCGTTCTTTCGACCTGGCGCCTCGCCCGCACGATCGCCTCCCGCGTCGCGCAGTCCGCCGACATCGCGGACCTCGCGCGCGAGCTCTGCGGCCAGCCGCTCACCGTCTACCTCGACGGCCTCCCCGCCGACCGCCGCGGCATCGCCGCGAGCTACCCGGCGCTCGTCGTCACCGCGCAGAGCGGCGGCGAGCCGCAGGGCGGCCCCTACCCGCACGTCGTGCGCGCGCTGCTCCTGCTCGACGCCGCCGCCGGCGCACCCGGCTCCGCGGTCCCCGTCCAGGAGGCCGACGGCGTCCGCGTCCTCGCCGGCGGAGAGGCCGTCTCGCGCCTCGCCGACGCGATCCTCGACCTCGTGCGCGACCCCGCCACGCAGCTCGGCTCCCGCGTCGTCGACTCGTCCTGCGAGCTCGACCTTGCCTCGTCGTGGCCCCTCCGCCTCGCGGATCTCACCATCAATCTCGAAGACCTGGGAGCGTTCTAGTCATGCCGACCATCGGAGCATTCACGCAGGGCGTCGCCCGCCTCGTCCAGGCCGGCGCGATCGAGTACGACGAGAGCGACGTGCCGCAGGGCGTCACGGATCTCTGGGGTGTCATCCTCGGCCGCGGCGTTCGCCCGCAGCTTGCGAACATCTCCGGCCTCCCCGCCAGCGGCTCGCGGCACCCCGTCTACACCTACCTCGTCCGCGGCGGCGTCACGATCCGCAGCGCCGCCGAGCAGCAGGGCTCGCTCGTCTGGATGATCGAGGTCAAATACGAGCCGCAGGGCGACGGCGGCACGTCCGTCGTCAACCCCGGCGACGACCCGGACGACCCCGGCGTCGAGTCCGCCGTCCGCATCCTCGAGCGCGCCTGGCCGATCTACGAGGTCGAGGCGGACCTCGTCGCGGATGTCGCGAGCGGCGACCCGGTCCTCAACTCGGCCGGCGAGCCGTTCGACCGCGCCGTCCAGGTCAAGCGCCGCTACATGGGCGCGCGGGTGAAGAGGGCGGAGCAGGACTGGCCCAAGCTCGCGGCCTCGCTCGACGGCACGATCAACCAGCAGGCCGTCGCCATCCTCGGCGTCACGTTCCCCGCGCACACCGCGCGCCTCGAAATCGAGATCGAGGACACGCTCGCCGTCGGCTCCGATACGCGCTACCACGTCACCTACAACATCGCGCCGGCGCACAACTACTACGGCAAGAACGGGCAGACCTCGCAGGACGCCGGCTGGGACGTGCCGCTCGTCGAGCAGGGCTTCTCCTACCTCGACTCCGGCAAGCTCGTCCGCGCAACCGTCGCGGGCGAGGACGGCACCGAGAATCCGACCGCCCTCCCGATCCTCCTCGACGCGCAGGGCGGCAAGCTCGGCACGGGCGCCGACCCCGTCGTCCGCGTCTGGGCCGCCTACGTCGAGGCCGACTGGTCCGACCTCGAGCTCCCGGCGACTCCGACCGAGGGCGACCCGCCACCGCCCGAGCCCGATCCCCCCGACCCCGAGCCCTAGTCCCGCTCGTCACTCGTCGCTTTCCTCTCGTCACTCGTCACTCGTCACTCGTCACTCCCCGCCGTGCGCTATCTCCTCTCAGAATCCTCCGCCTCCGTTCTGCGCGACCTCGTGCTGGACCGTGGCGGGGTGTCGTTCGAGGACCGCCGGATCGACCGCGCGAGCCCCGCGCGCCCGCGCCCGTTCGCGTGCCGCGTCGCCGAGGTTGACTCCGCGGCGCATATGCTCTGCTACCTCCCGCCGCTCGTCGCGCAGGCGATCCGCTGGGAGGACTCCGCGCTCGCGCCGCAGGGCTCGCTCGGCTCGGTCGACTCCCCCTGGGTCGACCTCGGCTCGTGGACGCCCTCGCAGCGCGTCTGGCTCGCCATCGCGCCGCCCGTCGACCCGCCGGCCGGGTCCACCTCGGGCGGCTACGCGGGCGGCTGGGCGCTCGTCCTCGCCGCCAACCCTCCGACCTCCCTCTCCGGCCACGCCGCCTACGCGCACCTCGTCGCCGCGATGGAATCCGGCACCTCCGGCGCCGTGCGCTTCGTCCAGTACCATCTCGGCTCGCTCCTCCTCGCGGGCGGCGAGGAGGACTGCCCGGACGTCTACTCCGTCGAGCGCCAGACCGGCACCCTGCCCGCGTGCGTCGCCGCGCGCTACACGTTCAAGCGGCAGCGCCGCGAGAAGGACTCGGCGGGCAACTGCGTCGACGCAGCCGGCGCGGGATCGAGCGATACGACGGACATCGACGTCCCCGCACCGGACACCTACTCCATCGCCGGGGAGGCGGAGACCGGAGGCTATAGGATCGACCTCAAGCGGACCCCGTGCGGCGGCCAGCCGCAGGTCGCAGCGAGCGTGACCGTCCCGGCGGCGTCCGGATTCTCCGGCCGGGTCGTGACCGGCCTCTCTTCGCTCGCGATCTCCGGCTCCGCGCTCGTCCTCACCTACGCATGGACCGACTACGCCGACGGCGTCGCGACCGACTCCGACACGTCGAGCGTCTCCGTCCCGATCACCTCCTGCTAGCCGCGCCATGCCGATCTACGCGAAAAACGGAGCCCTGCTCGCCGACGGCGCCGCCCTGCGCGGGTGCTGCTGCGACGAGTGCGCGCTCGTCCAGCTGCGGCTCTACGTCTCGCTCGTCACGGGCGACCTCTCGCACGCATCCGGAGGCTCCGGCTCGCACGGTTCGTCGTGCTACGTTTTCGCGCCCGTCTGCTCCTGTGCCGCGACGCGCTCCGGCGCGACCTGGTCCGCGTTCACGGCCGCGAGCGCGATGACGTTCGACAACTGCGTCTCCGAGAACGGCTGCGGCTACGTCTCCGCGGACGCGCAGAACCAGGGCGACAACATGCGCCTCCGCATACCATACAAGAAGGGCACGACGCGGACCGAGGTCGGGCGCTTCGTGTTCGCCTCCTCGCGCACCGTCCTCCCCGGCTACACGGTCTCGATCACCTGGACGCTCGCGATCGACTACTACTCGCAGAGCGGAGGCCAGCCAACCGCGCGGACGAAGAAGCCGGACATTTCCGTTGTTTTTTCGACCGGCCAGACGGTTAACGCGACCGGGTCCAACGTCTCGCGCGCCGTGATGACCTCCTCCGCATCCGGCGGCCAGTCGCTCCAGAATTTCACGGCCAACGTCTTTTTCACCTAGTCCGATGTCCTGCCCCTGCCACAACAAGCCGCCGGCGACAACGCCAGCGCCCTCGACGCCCGACAACGCGGAGCGGACGCGCTCCGGAGCCTGCCCCGCCTGCCTCCGCAAGCACCTCCTCAAGGCGCGCGGCTACGCCTCCGAGATCGCGGAGGACCCGTCGCGCGACTGGGAGCGCGACCGCCTGCTCGAAAATCTCCTGCTCGCCGAGGACCACGCCGCCGAGCTTGGCGAGTACGAGCTGCGCGCCGCCATCCGCGCGGTGCGCCTCGCCACCGAGGGAGGTATGCCGTCTCCGCGGCAGGTCGACCCCATCCTCGCCAGCGCCAAGGCGCTCTCCGCGCCGGCCTCGCCCGAGTTCTGATCCACAAACCCCGCCGCACGCCATGATTACCCTCCGCATCCTCCTCTCCCCCGGCCGCCGCGGCCGCGTCGTCGACGCCTCCGGCCGCTCCCTCCCGCAGCCCGTCCCGGCGCCCGTGATCGGCTCCGCCGAGCCGCTCCGCATCATCCTGCTCGACCCCGCCACGCTCGACCCGGCCGACCCCTACGGGTTCGACACCGGCGCCCCGCTCCGGCTCACCATCTCCGGCGACTGGGACCCCGCAACGATCCCCGTCTACTGCACCAATGACCTCACGCGCACCGGTATCGGCACCTACGACCTCGCCGACCCCTCCGGCACGCGCACCGCCGAGGCGCTCGCCCTCCTCGGCGTCCTCGCCGAGCGCCTCTGCGCGTGGGAGCTCACCGCCTACGGCGGCGACCCGGCAACCGAGGCCGACTGGGCGCACCCGCTCTCCGTCGTCCAGTTCGACGCGCCCCTCCGCCAGCGCGCCGACTCCCTCGGCGGCGATCCCTCCGAGGCCCCCGCCGTCGACCTCCGCGGCCCCGCCGGCCCCGAGGGTCCCGAAGGACCGTCCGGGCCGGAGGGTCCCGCCGGCGCCACAGGCCCCGCCGGCCCGGAAGGCCCCGCAGGCGCAACGGGGCCGACCGGGCCGCGCGGCGTCGCCGAATCGGAGGACGGCATGGTCGTCGCGGAGATCGCCGACGGCACCAACGCCGTCGTCCTCCGTCACGTCTACCGGGTCAAGCGCACGGACGTCAGCCCACCGCAGTTTTTCACGTGGACCGCCACGCCGACCTCGCAGCTGCACCCGCAGGCGTCCTGGCCGCAGGGCGTCTCCGAGGCGTACCTCGAGGCCGGGGCGACGGCGGCGGACTTCGACTCCGGCGACGCCTCCGCCGTCGTCTTCGTCGAAAATGGCGGCGTGACATATGTTCAGTTCTGGACGGTCCGCGGCGCCGTGAAAACCACCCGTGTATCGTACGCGGGCGGCGTCTCCGCCATCGGCGGCACTGTCGTCTACGAGCGACCCTCCGACGCCCTCGCGCCGACGGACTCGGCGCTCCCCTACGACGCAGAGGTGGATTTTGTCACCGTCCCTGCGGGGGCGTACATTCTGCCGGAAATCCAGAACGTGTCGCCGGACTTTTCCGTCGATATGTCGATTCGCTTTCAGACCGCGCCAGACGCATCACATCGTTTCCGTTGCGGGAACTGGAGGGGAGCGTCTACGTCCTCCTCCCAGTTGTACACATCGAATGACGCAAGCGGGGATATTATGGCGATAAATTTTTCGCAATCCGCAGCAGGCATCGCCTTCTCAACGGGCGACTTCCGTACAGCGGGCATTTATGGTAATTCGTTCGTATACGGAATTAACAGTAACACATTGTCCGTTGCGGACAAAATCGCCAAACCTCTGGACTTCGGAATCGGAGCTACGGACGGCGGCGACGCATACACCGCGTCGACGATTGATTTCGATCTCCGATCGTTCGCGTACTGGTCGAACGGCGCACCCGTCCGCAGTCTCGTCCCCGTCCGCGTCGGCGCCGTGGGCTTCCTCTACGACAAAAACTCCGGGCGGCTCTTCGGGAGCGTGGTCGGGAGCATTCCGCTCGTTCCCGGCCCGGACAAGGCATAGGAGATCGCCATGCCCGCCGAAACCGAAATCCGCCCGGAGTGTCTCTCCCGCTTCCGCACCCTCGAGGAAAAATGCCTCAACGGCAACGGACGCCCCTCGCACGCCGAGCGCCTCGCGACCCTTGAGCGCTCGGACGAGACGAAGACGTGGCTGCTCCGCACCATCCTCGCCGTCGTCCTCGCCGACACGCTCGGCATCCTCGGCCTCCTCATCCGCTCCGCCCTAAAATGACCGCCCCCGCCATCGCCGACCTCCGCGCCATCGCCCTCGCCGCCGACCTCGAAGGCCGCGAGATTCTCTCGCGCTACACCGACACGGAGCTCCGTCTGCTCTACAACCGCCTCGGCCCGGACTCGTTTCCCGCCTGGCTCCGCGACGCCGTCTCCGACCTCAACTCGTGGCTCGAGCCCGCCGCTCTGATCCACGATGTCGAGTGGTCCGAGTCCGACGGCACCCGCGAGCACTTCACGGCCTCCAACCAGCGCCTCCGCCGCAACGGCCACCGCCTCGCCCGCTACCACTTCGCGTGGTACGACCCGCGTCGCTACCTCTACACCAACCGCGCCTCGCGCTTCGCCAACTACTGCCAGCTTTTCGGCTACTCGGCCTGGAAGCGCGACGCCGAGAAAGGTTCCGCACCGGCCGCTCCCGCGGCCGGGACCGTGTGACCGTGTGACCGTGTGACCCTCCGACCATGATCCACACCTCCCCCGCCCTCGGCACACTCGCCCCCGCGCAGCTCGCCGCCATCTCGCAGCGCGCCCGCCGCCTCGGCGCGACCGACGTCTATCTCGACCCGGACCCCTCCGACCCCGAATCCATCCTCGCGCGCTACACCCGCCGCCGCCCCTTCGAGCGCATCCGCCGCATCACCGGATACCTCGTCGGAGACACGGCGCGCTGGAATTCGGCCAAGCTCGCCGAGCTCCGCGACCGCGTCACGCACGCCTAGTCATGCGCCGACTCCTCGACCTGCTCGTCGCCCTCGCCATCGTCCTTGTCATCGCGGCATTCTACCTCGCGCTCGTCCACCTCGCCCCGGCGTCCTGCCTCTAGCGCTCTCGGGTAGGGCGAGGCGTCCCCGCCGAGCCGAGGAGCCCGGAGTGCAGGCGCGAGGCGACCGCGCCTCGCGCGCTATCCCCACCGCGCCGCCGCCGGCACCGCGATCCGCAGCGCCTCCCGCTCCGCGGCCTCGAACGTGTACACGTCCGTCACCCCGCCGCGCATCGAATGCCCGAGCACGGCGCGCGCCGCCTCCAGCCCGCACGCCCGCCGCACCCGCGTCCCGGCGCTATGCCGCAGCGCGTGCGGCGTCCACGCCTCCTCCTTGCGGATCGCGCCCTCCGCGACCGCCCGCTCGCACGCCCTCGCGACCGCTCGCGTGTATGCCTCGCGCGTCCACGTCTCCCCCGGCCGCCTCGCACCCTCCGCCCGCGCATCCTCGCGCGGCGAAAACACCGGCCCGCTCGCGCGCACCCCGCACGCCGCCAGCACCCGGCGCGCCCCCGGCCCGAGCGCCACCGCCCGCGGCATCCCGCGCCACGCCTCCTTATGCTTCGCCGGCCGGTATATCCAGCAGGGCTCGCCCCGCTCGATCTCCTCCCACCGCATCGCGCACACCTCCCCCGGCCGCATCCCGGAGCACTCCTGCATCCGCACCATCCTCGCCACCGTCGGCGAGAGAAACGCCGCCACGCGCTTCACGCGCCAATGCGGCACCGCGCGCACCTTCTCCGGCTCCCGCGCCGCACTCCGTCCCGGTTTGAGCGCCTGCACCGCCGTCAGCTCCCGCATCGTCGCGACCCCGCAGAGGCGGTTGTCCTGGCACCATCTCCCCCAGATCCGCCACGCGCCGACGGCGTGATTGATCGCCCTCCGGCTCAATCCACGCTCCACCATCGCGTCGCGCAGCTCCAGGAGCTCCGCGCACGAGAGCGCGCCGAGCGGCAGCGCGCCCCACCGCTCCACGATCGGCCCGAGCGCCCACCGATGATTCTGCCACTCCCGGCTCCGCGCGTAGTACGTCCGCGCCGCCGCGACATACGCGGCGACCGCCTCCGCGACCGTGCAGCCCGGCGTCTCGTCACCGCGCACGCGAGGCAGCTCCGGCGCCGCCGCGACCATCTCGTCGATCTTCGCCTCCTCCGCGTGCCAGAGCGCCCACGCGAGCCCCTCCGCGATCTCCAGCGGCACCTCCCGCGCATCGAGCGCCTCCTCCCCCGGCCGCACCCGCAGCGCCACGTTTTCTCTCCTCGTCCGCCCCGGCAGCGTCACCCGCCAATTCCACCGATTCCCGTTGACCCACAGACACCCCGGCAACCGCCCCGCCGCCCTCTTCTCCCGCGCCAGACGCGCCCGTCTCCAATCCCCCCTTTTTCGCATCATTTTGTCATTTCGTGTCATTTCATTCACTCCGTTTTCTAGTGTTTTCTATCAAATTTTCCTCCCCCCTCTGGTCCCAAACCAGACGCGCTACCAACTGCGCTACTCTCCGATTTTGTTAGGATTTATGGGGATTTTGCGCGGGGAAGGGGCGTTTCGTGGAAAGGGGCAAGTGGGGATTCATGGGGATTCGTGGGGATTTCTGGGGGCGAAAAAGGCGGATTGTCATGCGGTTTGTCATATGACGATCAACGCTGGAAGTCGTCCCATGCGGCGCGGAGGCCGGCGAGGTCGAAGGTGGCCGTTGCGGCGTGTCCGAGGGTCGTGCTGGCGCGGACGATCAGACGGGACGCGGAACGGAGGCGGCGCGCAAGCTCTTCGGCGTCGCCGCGGTAAAAGAGGACGGAGCGGTCCTCGCTCGGGCCCCACGCGGTTTCCTCCGCTGGCGCATCGTCGAGGCGGAGCGTGACGACGGAGCCCGCGCGCGGGAAGTTGGCGCCTTCGCCGCCGAGTGAGAAAAGCGCCTCAACCCCGTCCGGGCCTCGGCGCAGCGCAAACTCCGGCAGACGCATGATTCCCCCGACGGAGATCATCGCGCCGGTCGTGCGCGCCGTCACGAACCGAGCGTCCGTCACCGGGTCGGTTCGGCGCGTCACCTTCCAAGCGGAGGACGCGGCCGGCTTCGCGGGGCGCGTCGTGGGCGGAGGTGTCAAGGCGCGCGGCCGCGTCGTCGAGGGCGGCGTGGCGCGCGCGGAGGGCGCGGGATTCGCGGCGCGCGCGGCCGCGCGCCTCTCCATGTCCTTCTCGGCGCTCCGCACGAGGCAGCTGCAACCGCGGACGAGGGCGAAAACGATCACCGCGGCCCAGGCGAGGCGGCGAAGCGTGCGCTTGCGCTTGACGCGTCGCTCGATCTCGTCGACCGCGGCCGCGTAGACGGGCGTGTAGTGCTCCATGTAGAGCGCATCCGCCTCGGAGAGATCCGCGCCGCTCTTCGCTCGCTTGCCGATGGATTCCAGGCGGGACGGCGAGAACATCGACGCGACGAACGCCTCGGACCCTTCCGGAAGCTCGCCGTTCTCGTGCTTGGCGCGAAGCGCGCGAAGGAGCGCCGCGCGACGATCCGGCGTGAATGTCGGATCTCCGACGGCCGGCGCGGGCCATTCCTCGCGCTCCTTCGGATCGGGGACGATCACGGTCGCCTTGCAGTTCGGGCATTCGAAATCTTCGCCGGGCGGGAGGTCGTGCTCGACCACCGCACCGCAAATCGGGCAGGGCGTTTCGGTTTTCATTCGGGGAGTCTCCGCGCGGGCAACTGGTAAGAAATTCTTACAAGTTCGCCGCAACGCCCGTAATTCTACCACGGAAAAGGGGCGCACGGGAAAAAATTTTCACGGGGCGAAAAAAACTCTTGACAGGCGTATGTCACCTGGTATAGACTCCGCCCCGTTGCGACACCCCATGCAGGGCGAAGCGGGCAAGGGCGCCCGCCGCCAGAAACCGCGCGGGAACGCGACAAATGGGAGTAAGCCCAAATGTCGAACCAAGAAAGTCCGGACGTCGAGATCGTCACGATCCGCGTCCGACAGAACCTCAAGTTTGCGCTGCAAAAGCTCGCGGCGCAACGCGGCTACCACGATCTCACGCCCCTGCTGCGCGAGCTCTTCGAGGAGGCCGTCGCCGGGATCGAGCTCACCGCCGCGGACTACCGCGAGATCGCGCGCCGCGTGGATGCGCGCCGCGACCTGCTCGCCGGCCGCAAAGCAGCCAAGGCCAGCAAGGGAAAGGGGGCTCGCTAATGCCGACCGACCTGCTCTCCATGCCCATGAACGGCGCCCAGCTCGCCCTTCTGGACAAGCTCTGCGCCCGCGAGGGCAAGGGCCGCGCCGCCGCCCTCGAGGAAATCTTCGCGCGCGGGGTGTATGCCACCCTCCTCGCGAGCCCCGAGAACGTCTCCTCGACTCCCGCTCCGCGCACGACGACGAAACGCCGCGCGCGCCGCGTGAACCCCGCCACGATCTAAAACCTAGCGCGCGGGGTGTATGCCACCCCGCGCGCAACTTCCCGAAACCCAAAAACACGAAAGGACCCAGAAATGCAAATCACGAACAACGTCAAGGATATCATCGTCGACGCGGTCGACCGGAGGCTCGCGGAGACGCGCGACCGCGCGAACCGCATCGCCGAGGAGGCGCGCCACGCCGGAGTGCTGGCGAAGAACAAGGCGGAAGCCCACATCCGCGAGGTGCTCAAGCGCGAGTCGGCCGAGATTCGGAAGTGGCTCGCGAAGAACGTCAAGGGGATCGAGGTCCGCGAGGATCGCTGGGACTCGCTGCTCTCGTTCTCGTCGAGCTGCATCCGGTCGAAGGTGCAGGGCGAGGACGCCCGCCGCCGTTTCGACGACTACCGCCACGAGGTGATCCACCGCGCGCTCCGGGTCGCGTCGGAGAACCCCTCGCGCACGGCATACGCCGAGGTCGACAAGTTTCTCGCGGGGATCAATCCCGCGAAGGAATGCGGGATCTAGGGAGGGCGGAAAAGATGCCTGTTCAGTTTTGCGTTGATGTCGCACACATCAGAACCTGCGTCGCCATGGAAATTTCGCATATCCTCGAATTGAGTGATTCTTACGCGGAGGAAAGCCGGACGAACGCGCTCGAGAAAATCGGGAAGGAGCGACTGGCGACCGTTTCCAAGCAATTCGCCGGAATTGCGAGCCGCCTCTCTTTGATCATCGGACTCGACCTGCGGGAAGGGGGCGCGAAGTGACCGCGCGCGGCTGGCTCGAGGACGGCGTCGACCTGGCGCTCGTCGGCGCGGTCGCGTTCTGGATCGGGATGGCGGGGGCTTTCCTCGCGAGTCTCACGCCACCCCGCGGCGAATACGCCGCGGCACAGAACTACCCGCCGCCCGCTTCTTCTTTCGCCCCTAGCCGGGAATGCCCTGATGTGCGGAAACAACCAGTCCAAAAAACTGGGCGCATCCCGGAGGGGGCCCTTTCTTCAATGCTGAATGCTGAATGCGGAATGCTGAATGACCTCCCAGCCGGTTTCCTCGACCGGCTCGCGATGGTCGAGAGCGGCGGCGACGACGCGGCGACGAATGCCGCGGAGGGGGCGGTGGGGCGCTACCAGATCCGCCAGGGCTATCTCGACGATGCTAACGCGGCGGCCGGGACGAGCTACACGCTCGCGGAGATGCGCGAGCCCGGAAAGGCGGATGCGGTCGTGCGCGCCTACCTCGGGCGCTACGGCTCGGCGTTCGCCGCACGGGCCGGCCGCGCGCCGACAGCGGAGGAGCTCGCACGCATTCACAACGGCGGCCCGCGCGGAGCGGAGCGCGCGGCGACGCTGGCCTACGCCCGCGCGTTCGCGGCGACGGAAGGGGGCCTGCCGTGAACGAACGCGCGCAACTCATCACGTCGACGCCGATGGTCCTCTCGCTGCACAATCCGTTCGCGGGAGCCGTGTTCTTCTCGGCGCCGAAGTTCCACGGCTGGCCGGACGTCCCGTCGCAGCGCAAGCGTCGGATTCTCGCACGCCGCGCCCGCGCGTTCGCGGGAAGGAGGGTCGCGCGATGAGTGGCACGCCCGAAACCCTCGTTGACATCGCCGCCGAAATCCGTCACGGTGAGAGGATGTTCTGGTCTCTGCGCGACTGCGCTGCCTACGCTGACCGCATCGAGGCGGCAGCGGAGCGGGAACGCGACGAGGATCGCCAGCTCGCCGCAATCGCGGAATCCGACGAGGCGTTCGCCCGATGCGCGCGATGCGACCGACCGGAGCGCGCCCCGGGCAACGCCGCCGAGATGCGCGAGGCTCTGAAGGAATCGACCGCGCTTCTCGCCGTCGTCCGCTGCGACGAATACGAGGAGAACATCACGCGGCAGATCAGCCGGAACACCGACGTCCTCTCCGCGCCGCCCCGCAACTGCGACCTCTACAAGGACTGCAACGCCGCGTGGAAGGCGTACAACGCGCTCGACAAGCGCGAACGCCTGCCCGGCTTCGACTTTTGGCTCTTCGAGGAGGCCGCGCGATGAGCAAATACTCCGACAAGGTCGCCGCGCGGAAAGCGCTCGGAAATGCGATCGAGGTGGCGATCTCGATCACGGAGGGGGCGCACGGAGCGCCTACGCCTCCGACGCCGTCACCCCGGCCGCGGACGCCTCCGCCGGAGCCGCGCGGCGTGCTGGTCGATCTCGGTCCGATGCCGGAAGACTGCGCGCGGCTCTACGAGATCGCCGCGGACGCCCTCGACCGCGCCTCCGCGGTCGCCCGCGAAATGCTCGCCCATACGCACCGCTCGGCGCAGTCCGGCGAGGCGACAAGCGCCGCGCTCCTCGCGGAAACCACGTCTCCGCGTCTCCGCGCCGCCGCCGTGCGGCTCCGTCGAATGCCGTCCAGGCCAAAGGACCGCCCCGCGCAATGATCCACTTTTCCGCCCTCCGACCGCGGCGCCAAATGCCCGGTGTCGCAACTCCCGCGCAATGCCGCGGGCGGAGGGCTTTTTCTTCGGACCCAGCCACGGCGCAACGCGAGACGGTCGCGCCGGCCTCCCGCCGTCCGGCGGCGTGGCGGGGTCCTTCCCTTTCCGCCGGGTCGCGCCCGGCGGAGGAACCGCAACCCGGCAGCCCGAAATGCGGGACGGCTCGGAGAGACGAGCGGGCGCAAGTAGCCGCCCATAGGCGTGCGCGCGCGGGGCGACGGCTCCGCGCGAGGCCGCTGGCGAAACCTCCCGCGGGGGGGGCGAATATGCCAAGCACACCCCGCAGAAGCCCCCGCGAGCGTCTCTCGCCGCTCGGCCTAGGACCCGTTCGGGGGTGGGGCTTCCGGCGCAGGGCAACGCGCCGCACCGATGACCGCGCGGAAAGACGCGCACCTTTTTGAAACCACGGAACACGCGGAACGCACGGAATGAACTGGAACGAACCAAAAAACAAGACGGCGCCGGAAAAGGCGCGGGAGATCGTCGAGGACAAGCGGGCGAACCCCGCCGACGGCGTCAAGGCGATCTCGCGCCGGCACGGCGTGGCGGCGTCGACCGCCGCGCGCATCCTCCGCGAGGCGGGGCTCGTCCCGCCCGCGCACGCGCGTCCCGTCGCCCGGGCGGCTCGCGAGGAACGCCCGCGCTACCACCGGCTCCACAAGAAGGCGGAGATCGAGGCGCGCGCGGCGGAGCGCCGGGCGCGCATCCTCGCGCTCGCCGAGGGGCACCCCGGATGGACGGCGCAGCGGATCGCGCAGGTCGTCCGCGTCTCGGCCTCGCTCGTCCAGCTCGTCCTCAAAAAGGCCGGCCGCGCGGGTAAGTGGGGCGCGCGCCCCGGCAACGACAATCGCCGCAAGCGCGCGGAGCGCCTCGACCGCAACGACGCCGACCGCGGCCTCGATGATACCGTGACGCCCGAGGAGGCGCGCTGGGCCGTGACGGAGTATCAGTCGCGACTCCGCTCGCCCGAGGCGCTCGCGCTCGACCTTGGCGTGAAGCTGCGTCCGCTCTGCCGGGCCATGAAGGCGCTCGGTTGCGTCCTCGGCTTCGACGACCCGGACGTCGCCCTCCGCCCGGCGCCCGGCCACGCCGCCGCGAAACGGATGCGGCGCGCGGTGGCGGGGTGGGACTCCTACCACATTTGCGGAGCCGTGATGCCATGAAGCCGACCGCCCCCGAATACCTCCCGCCCTCGGAGCGCGCGGCACTGCTCGCGCTCCCCGCGTGGACCGACGCCGACCTCGCGGCGGTCCTGGGCGTCTCGCGAGACACGCTCCGCCGCGCGATCCAGCCGGACGCCACCGCGGACCGCTCCGGCGCCCTCGACCTTCGGCTTGCGCGCGTGATCCACCTCGGCGCGACGCGCCTCTGGGACGCGGAGGACGTGCGGCGGCTCATCGTCGCCGCCGGCCGCCGCGCCGCCGCGCTCTCCCCAGTCTCTTCCCGAACCTCCCGCGCGGCCGACGCCGTGGCGGGGTGAACACAAAAACACAAAACACGAAAGGACACAAAACATGAACAAGCCAAAAACGTCCAACGCCCGCGAGATCGCGAACGCCGTCCGCGAGTTCGGAGCGAACCTCAAGGGCGCGGTCGAATGCCTCGCCCGCTCCGCGCGCATCTATGCCGACGCCGTGGCGAAATACGGGGACGAGGCGTGCGCGGCGTTCCAGAATGCCTATCCCGGCGTGACGCCGGCGACGTGGGACAAGATGCGGCGCGTCGCCAACGGCGGCCTCGTCCCGGAGGGGCTGCTCCTCTCCGACCGCGCCGCCTCCCGCATCGAACGCCTCCCGCTCAAGGAGCAGCAGAAGATGCTCGGCGGCAAGAAAACGCTCCGCGTCGTCACGCCGCGCGGGGAAGTCCAGGACAAGGGGCTCTCGAAATTGACGCCGATCGAATACGACGCCGTTTTCTCGCAGTCCGGGAAAATCCGCACCGTGGACGAGCAGCGCAAGTTCTACGCGGACGCGGCCGCCCGCCAGCGCGCGAGGACGGACTTCGCCGTCGAGGGCAACGTCCTCCGCGTCTTCCGCGCGACGAAGTTCACAAAGGCCGAGCTGGTCGAAATCATCGGGAGGATGAAGTAATGACGCGGGAGGAATACAACGCGAAACGACGCGCCAACTATGCGGCTTGCCGGAGTTTCATCCTCGCGAGGCTCGCGGTCCGACGCGCGGCAATGAGCGAAGAGGAAAAAGCGCTCGAACGAACACGGCGTATATCGGCACGCCGCGCAGCAATGAACGAAGAGGAAAGGGCTCGCTACGATGCACGCCGCGCGGCGCGCGCCCGACGCGCGGCAATGAGCGAAGATGAAAGGCGGCGCGAATACAACGAGAACCAAAGAGCATATTATGCGGCTAATCGTGAGAAATGTCGAAAGGCGAACGCACGCCGTGCAGCAAAATTCCGCTCAACGCACCTTGACGAGGTTCGCGCAAAACACCGCGAAGTATGTCGCAGGGCGAACGCGGCCCGGCGCTCCCCACACGAGCAACTCCTCTGCCTCGGCATCATCGACTAGCACGAAAGGAATCTGAAACCATGAAAGACTCCAAGGGCTACATCCGCCGCGGAAGCGGCAAAAGCGCGCTCGCGTGCGCGCAAATCGCGGCGAAGCGCCGCGAGCTGGAATGCGCCGCCGCGGACCCCTCCACGGCGCCGGCCGGTCGGACGTTCGGGCTCTGCGGAGCGCCGGACCCCGCCACGGCGGGCGCGCTCAAGTGCGCCGCCGACTTCCTCGAGGGGTGCAACCGGGCGACGCGCGCGCGTCCGCGGCCGCTGCGCGAGGTGATCCGCGGGATCTACCGCGAGCTGCACGAGGAGGTCGCGCCCGCGCTGCGGACGATCGCCCAGGCGCTCGCGGGGGCGGAGTGGGCGCTCCCGGCGCCGGGGACGATCCTAGCGCGCGCCGGGGCGGTGGCGTGGTCCGAACCCCGCCACGCGCCGCCCCCGCCGCCGCCCGCGCCGGTCTACGGTCCGGCGGTCCGCGTCTACGAGGCGCTCTGGGCGCTCTGGCGCGCGGAGCCGCACCGCACGCGCGATCTCTACGACCTCGCCGCACTCGCGGCGGTGGACAAGGCGAGCAAGGGCCGGATCGGCCCGGCGTCGCTCTCCAAGCTGCTCTCGACTCTCTGCGCGGCGCGCTGCGCGCACCGTCTGCCGGGGCGGGGGCGTTTCGTCTTGCACGAGCCGACCGCCGAGCGCCGCGCGGCGCTCGCTATCGCGAGGAGGGGAGAGTGAAGGAGGCGCCCGCGAAAACCGGCGCAGGCGCCAGGCGCGGCCGTCGTGTTTTGAACACGGTCGACCTCTTCTGCGGCGCCGGAGGGGCGACGACCGGCCTCGAGCTGGCGCTGCGCCGTCTTGGCCTGCGCCACAAGGGGCTCGCAATCAACCATTGGCGCGTCGCGGTCGACACGATGCTCGCGAACCACCCGGACGTGGATACGAAGCAAATGTCGATCGAGGAGGCTGTGCCGGCTGATCTCGTGCCGAAAGGCGCGAAGATCGACCTGCTCTGGGCGTCGCCGAGCTGCACGCACCACTCGCGCGCGAAGGGCGGGAAGCCGCGAAGCAACCAGCTCCGCGCGCAGCCGGAGCTGATCCTCACCTGGCTCGACCAGCTTTTCGTCCGGCGCGTAATCGTCGAGAACGTGCCGGAATTCGTCGAATGGGGGCCGCTCGGCGCTGACGGGCGGCCGATCGAGCGGCTCAAGGGCGCGTGCTTCCGCGCGTGGATCGTGGCGCTCGAGGCGCGCAACTACCTCGTCGAGTGGCGCGTCCTCAACTGCGCCGACTACGGGGATGCCACGACGCGGCGCCGCTTCTTTCTCCAGGCCGTGCGGCGCGGGGCCGGGCGGATCGTCTGGCCGGAGCCCGGCTACGCGGAGAACCCGGAGCCGGATCTCTGGGGACGGACTCCGAAGCGCTGGCGCGGCGTTCGGGAGTGCCTGGACCTCTCCGACGTCGGCCGGAGCATCTTCGACCGCTCGCGCCCGCTCGCGAAGAACACGCTGCGTCGGATCGCCGCCGGCCTGCGGAAATACTGCGGGATCGAGTTTCAGATGGATATGCTCGGCGCGGACGGCGGCGACGAGAGCCGGGTCCGCTCGCTCGACGAGCCCTGCGTGACGCAGGCCGCCGGCGGGAATCGGACGGCGATCGTCCGGCCGTTCCTCATGCGCTTCAACCGCAACGGGTCCGCGGAGGACGTCGAGTCGCCGCTCTCGGTCGTCGCCGCCGGAGGGCAGCACCACGCGCTCTGCCAGCCGCTCGTAGTCGACCACTTCAAGAACGGCGAGGCGCGGCCGGCGGACGCTCCGATCGGGGCGCAAACGACGCACGAGCGTTTCTCGGTCGTCCAGGCTCTCGCCGTCGACCTTTCGCACCCGGGCGACAAGAGCGACGCCTCGCGCGTGGCGCCGGCCGACAAGCCGCTGCGTTCGCAGACGACGCGGGCGAACACCGCGGCGGCGTTCCTTATCACCGAGCAGGCGAACAACGCACCGAGGGCGCTCGACGCCCCTCTGCGCTCGCAGACGACGGTCCGCAAGGACTTCCTTGTCCAGCCGCTCGTCCTCGGCCAGCAGGGCGGGGCGCAGGCAAGGCCGGCGTCGGAACCATGCCCGACGATCGCCACGAGCGGCGCGATCCGCCTGGCGCTACCGGTCCTCGCCGACGGACGCGTCGTCGACGTGCGGATGAGGATGCTCAAGCCCTCCGAGCTCGCCGCCGCGCATTCCTTTCCTCCCGAATACAAGCTCACCGGCACGAGGACCGAGCAAGTGAAGCAGATCGGCAACTCGGTCCCGTGCCGCACAGCCGCCGCGCTCTGCGAGGCTGCTCTCTCCGCATGACGAAAGGCAAAACATGACACGAGACTGCAAACCGATTTTGACCGAGCCCGCGCTCGCGTCGCTCGAATCCGTCGAGCGGCTGGAGGAGCGATGGGCCGCGCTGCGATGGTTCGTCGCCACGCAGCAGGGCATGGCCCGCGCCGCCGCGCCATTGACCGCGCGCGGCGTCTACGCGACCGACGAGGAGATCGCCGACCGCATTTCCGGCGCCGCCTCTCCGCCGCCGGACGGCCTCTCGCCGGAAACCGTGCGGCACGTTCTGCCCGTCCTCCGCGTCGAGGCGCGGGACATGACGGAGGCATTCTACACCGCCGCCGGCGAGCGCAAGCGCGCCGCCAAAAAACGGAAAGAACGCTACGAGCAGAAAGAGACGGAAGGAACGGAAAGAACGGAAAGAACGGAAAGAACGGAAAGAACGGAAAGAACGCGCGGAACGGAAGGAGAGGGAGGAACGCAAAAAAGCGATTTTCCCCTAAAAACCCCTTTTTTAGAAAAAAGTAGTCAGTCAGACATACATCGCGCGAGCGCGGACGCGCACGCGCACGACGGACGGACGTTTTGCCTAGAGGACTACGAGCACGCCGCCGAGGCGGCCGGCCTAGCCGGAGACGAGCTGCGCCGCTTCCTCGCCTACAACGCCGGCAAGGGCTCGATCCCGCCAGACGAGGCCGTCCGCCGCTGGACGGCCCGCCGCACCGCCACGGAGGCCGCTGGCGGACCGTCCGCCGTATCCGCGCGCCGCGCCGCCCTCTCGGCCCGCGCGGAGCGCGAGAGAGCGGCGCAGGACGCCGACCGCCGCGCACGCGCGAGCGAGTCGAACGTCGCCAAGATACTCCGCATCGCCGAGGAGCGCGGCGCGAAGGCGCCAGAGGACCTGGACGCAATCGGCGCCCTTCCCGAGGTCGACGCGTTCTTCGGCGAGGTGATCGAGGCCAAGCGCCGCTGGAAGGAGCTGCACCCATGACGATGGACACCGTGCCCGTCGAAGCGCTAGAGCGCATTCCCGATCCAGCGCCCGGACCCGATATGCAGGTCGCCGACCTGCTTGACGGCCAGCGCGCCGCGACCTTCGGCCTTGCCAAGTATGCCGCCGTCCTCGCGCATCTCCCGCCCGCGGTCGCCGACGCGCTCGCCGCGGAATATCGCCACGCCTGCACCTTGTCCCCGGATGAGGCCGAGCGCTACCGTCCGAGCGTCGCCGCCCTCGCAAGGACGTGCGGCACGTCTCCTCGCGCCCTACGCGCGACAATCAACCGCGCGATCGCGGCCTCGGGCCTCGCCGGGAGGGGGCTGACCCCTCCCCCCGGTCGAGGTTCTGTCGGCTCGTCCCTTCCTTTTCCC
>Ga0247608_10001369_pt1 | contig 33937 bp, 30 predicted proteins | sample 176DNAGHGlowgp2_FD_193490 | JGI IMG/M metagenome (GOLD analysis project Ga0247608, IMG submission 193490) | Sheep rumen microbial communities from Palmerston North, Manawatu-Wanganui, New Zealand - 1766 DNA GHGlow gp2 | ecosystem: Host-associated > Mammals > Digestive system > Stomach > Rumen ...
AATAAAAAAAAAAGTAATAGATGATTTAAAAACAGAATTAAATAAAAGAATTATAAATTATGAGAAAAATAATAATAATATAAATAAAAAAAGGGATAAAATAACAAATGATATTTCAAATTCAAAAAAAAGCATTTTAGATTTAAAAAGAAAAAAAGAAATTCTATATAGTGATAGATTAAATAATATTTTATCAGTTGAAGAATATATTGAAACAAAAGAAAAAATTGATAATAAAATTAAAATAGAAAGTGAAAGTATTGAAAAATTAAAAATTGAATTAAATGACTGTGAAAATGATTTTTCGTATAATAGTTTAGTAGATTCATTACTAAAATTGGAAAAACCTAATAAATTATTATTAAGTTTATTAATTGATAAAATAGAAATAAATAAAAATAAAGAAATAGAAATTTCTTATAATTTTTGTTAAAATTTAAATTCTTCGTATCCACCGTAATAGTACATAATATACCTCCTATCTAATATATTTTATTTTATTTTATTAAAAGTGTTTATATATTTTACCTATTTTAATAATAAAGCATTTTAAAAATAAATAAATTATGATATTATATTAATAGAGAGTAGGGGTAAGATGAAAAGAGTTAGAAATATTTTTAATTCAATTGATAAACCTTTGTTTTTTGTAACGCTAATTCTTTTTGTTTTTGGCTTACTTAATATTGTAACAGCTTCTAGTAGTGAATCTGTAAATAGATATGATATGTCATTATTTCATTATTTTTGGCAACATTTAAAAATGTTATCGATAGGGTTGATTTTGGGTTTGTTTATTATAAATTATCCAAGTAAAAAATATACTCCTTTTGCTATTTTTGCTTTTTTAGCGTTACTTATTATTTCTATATTTTTACTTGTTAATGGTGAGGCACATAAAGGAGCAATAAACTGGATTAGTATTGGTGGAGTTAAATTTCAACCTAGTGAATTTAGTAAGATTGTTATTATTGTTTGCTTAGCTTTAATGTTTGAAAAATATAATAAGAAATTACGTACTAAAAATATTAATCATTATGATATAATTGCGCGAATTTTAATTGTTGGTGTTATGATTCCGTTAATTGTATTTTTGCAAAAAGATTTTGGTACAATGCTTATAATGTTGTTTATTTTTGGTGTTATGTTTATAGCAAGTCCTATACTTAAAATTGAAAAGTTTAGGGTTATTGTATTATTATTAATTTTAGCTGTTGTAGGTTCATTTATAATGTTAGGTGTTAAAGGATATATTTTATCTAGTGAACAAATGGAAAGGTTTAATTTTTTAAATCCTTGTTCTAATTATGAAACAGGTGGATATCAGGTTTGTAATGGGTTTATAGCAATTCATGATGGCGGATTACTTGGCCTTGGTATTGGTAATAGTAGACAAAAATATTCTTATATACCTGAACCTCATACTGACTCTGTGTTTGCTATTATTGCAGAAGAAAATGGATTTTTGAAATCATTACTTATATTTATTGCCTATATTTATATTTTAAAACGTATTTTGAATTTGGCAAGTGTGTCTAATTCTATTAGGGGTAGGTATATATGTCTAGGTGTAGCTTGTTATATATTTGCTCATATTTTAATTAATCTAGGTGGTTTATTTGGTGTTATGCCTTTAACTGGTGTACCTCTTCCATTTTTATCTTATGGTGGATCATTTAATGTATCTCTTTTGGTTAGTTTAGCACTAGTACAAAGAATACATATTGAATATAAGAATCAAAAAATTAAAGTGTAATTATGACTATTTTTTAATAGTCATTTTACTTATTTTAAAATAAATGATATAATCTTACATGTGAAACGGGTGACTATATGGAAATATTAGACAAATTAAATATTAAAACTAATAATATAGAATTATATGAAACTGCATTTACTCATACTTCGTTTGCTAATGAAAATAGGGTTGAAAGTTACGAAAGATTAGAGTATTTGGGCGATGCTGTACTTGAGTTATTGATGAGTGAGTATTTATATAAGAATACTTCTAAAGCAGAGGGTGAAATGACTAAGTTAAGGGCACATTATGTTTGTGAGAATGCTTTATATGAATATTCTACTAGTTTAAAGTTAAATGATTATTTAAAACTTGGTAAGGGTGAAGAAGAAAGTGGAGGTAAGTATCGTAAGACGATAGTTGCTGATATTTTTGAGTCATTTATTGGTGCGATGTTTTTAGATCAAGGGATAGATAAGGTTAAGAGTTTTTTATATGAGTATGTTATACCTATTATTGAAAGTGGTAGGGTTGATTATATTTTAGATTATAAATCTGTTTTACAAGAAATGGTTCAAACTGATAAGAGAAGTTTAGAATATAATGTTGTTAATGAAGAGGGACCAGCACATAATAAAACTTTTACTGTAAGTGTTATGATTGATAATATAAATTATGGAATAGGAGTGGCACATTCTAAAAAGGAAGCAGAGCAGTTGGCTGCTAAGGATGCTTTAAAAAAATGTGTAAGATAATATGGAGAGAGATTTAATTGATTATATTGTAAGTAGTGATCGTAAGGGTGAAATTCTTAAAAAAACTTTTGTTAGGGAAAGGTTAATTTATAATATTGATTCTTTGTTGTTTGAAATAGGTGAATCGTATTATAAGTATATTTTAGATTCAGATTTAGCGCTTCTCATTTCTAATAGTGATGATATGATTAAAATTTTAAATAAATTAATTTTCTTTAATAATGAGTATGTTAAAAAGATTATGGTTGATGAGAATATTATTAAAAGATTAGATAAGATTATAAATGAGGAATCTAGGATTAATTTACCGATTGAAACGTTAGAAACTTATTTAAAATATTTACTTGATAATAAGATGTATGATAGGATTTATTTTTTATTATCTAATCCTAAGGTGATTAATATTAATAGAATTCTTGAAAATAATATTGATTGTTTAGTTAAGTATAATCTTATTGATGAGAATAATATTTTGAATTTGGATTCTAGTATAATAGAGAAGATTATTAATTATGATTGCATTAAAAAAGTTATTTTTGATTTTGATATTGTTAAGGAATTAATTATTAGAAAAATAGTTATTCCAGATGAAGTTATTGAAAGTGATTATATTATTGATTCAATATGTAGTATTAGTAATATTGATGAATATAGATTTATAATGAATTTACTTGTATATAGACAAAAGTATTATCAGATTGAGAATATTGAAAAAAGAAGAAAATTATATTATGAAAATATTTTAGAAAGTTATGATTTTAAAACAAAGATGCTTAAAAAGTATAAAAAAATATATGATTATCTTATTTTAGAATTAGATAAAGAAGTTTTAACTGATGCTTATTATTTATTTAATAAATTGACTGGTTTAAGTGATCTTTTAAAACATGATATTTTAGTTATTTTTTATAATTTAAAAAAAGATAAAGAGTTAAAGAAAAAAGATTTAAATAATTTATTTAAAAATACTTCTATTAATGAATATATTTGTACTTTTACAGATTATAAGTTTGAAGATGGTATTTATAATTTCTTTTTAAATTTAAATCAAGTAATTAAATTTTATGAAAAGAGTAATATTTATTGTAATAATATAAATTTTTATAAAAAATTATATGATTGTTATAAAAATAATTATATAGATATAAATTTTTATGAATTTTTTAAGGATAGGGAATTAATAAGTGCTTTTTATGATGATTATAGGAAAAGTAAGAATGTTTCATATAATATGATTAATAAATCATTGTACTCATTTAATGATAGCGATATTAGTAAAATTTTAAGTAAAAAGTATGGATGTACTGTATATGATTTTAACGGTAATTCTTTTTACTTGCTTATACATAATACTGGGGTTAAAAAAGATAGTGTTTTAGATGGTGTTTTTAATGGTAGTATTTTTGATTCAACATCTTTATCATTAATATCTAATAATAGATTAAAATATTATAATGATTATTCTAAGAGTATAGTACTTGGTTTTAATAATATTGATATTAGAAATATAGTTCATGTTTATGAATCTAATTCTTATTCATCTTTTGTTAAAAAGAATGAAGAAATGCTTGCTAGTGAAAGAGTTAATAAATTATATACACCATATGATTTAATAAAAGAGACTAGAGGTTATAATGAAATAGTTTATCAATGTCATCAAAATAATACAAATGAAAATTATTTAAAAAATATATTAATTCCAAGTTATGTGTTAGTATTTGATAAACTAATTACAGATTTAGATGTAAAAGTTTCTAAAAAATATAATATACCAATAATTAATATTAATAAGTCAAAATATAATACATATAAAAAGACTGTTATTGATGTACTTGGAAATAGTGATTCATATATAACTGAATATGATACTGTAAAAAAATTAATAAAATAATTGAAAAATATATATATTTAAAGTAAAATATTTAAAGGAAGTGATTATTAATGGGAAGAGCATATGAAGTAAGAAAAGCTAGTATTCAAAAAACTGGTGCGGCTAAAGCTAAATTATATTCTATGTATGCTAGAGAAATATATCAAGCTGCAAAAAACGGTGGTGTTGAACTTGAATCAAATGCAATGTTAAAAAGATTAGTTGAAAGAGCAAAAAAAGAACAAGTTCCATCAGATATTATTAATAGGGCAATTGATAAAGTAAATAGTGGTGTTGATGAATCATATCAATCAGTTAGATATGAGTTATTTGGACCAGGTGGATTTACCTTACTTGTTGATTGTTTAACTGATAATGTTAATAGATCTGTAAGTAATATTAGAGCTGTTTTAAATAAAACTAATTCTAAAATGGGCGTTAGTGGTAGTGTAGCATTTAATTATGATAATTTATGTATTGTTTCTTTTAAAGGACTTGATAGTGATACTGTAATGGATGCTTTAATTGAAAAAGATATTGATGTAGTTGATATTGAAGATGGTGAAGTAGTTACAGTGTATGGTAATCCACAAGATTTATTTCAAATTAAGGAAGCTATTTTAGGATTAAAATCAGATATTGAGTTTGTTGTTGATGAAATAACTATGATTCCAAAAGATACAATTAGTTTATCTGGTGAAGATTTAGAATACTTTAATAAATTAATTAATATGTTAGATGAAATTGATGATGTTCAACATATCTATCACAATGTTTTATAATTATGCATAAGAAGCTAAAAGAATTAAGATTAAAAAAACATTATACAACTCTATACATGGCTAAAGCTATTGGAATCAGTAAACCTTATTATTGTCAAATTGAAAATGGTAGAAGAGGTTTATCTTATGAGAATGCTGTTAAGATTGCAGCAGTATTTAATAAAAAACCAGATCAAATTTTTTATGATGAATATGAAAAAGAGTAATTTACTCTTTTTTCTTTATATGGTATTATATTTATGGAGAGTGGTAGTATGATTAATAGTATTTTACCTGCAGATACATTTATAGTAATTAATAATACTATTTTAAATGATAATGATAGAAAACTACTTGTTATGTTATATCAACCAATTATTGGGTATAGTGCTACTATGTTTTACTTATCACTTTGGACATATCTTGATAAAAGTGAAATAATTTCAAGAGAATATACACATCATCATTTAATGTCAAATATGAATATGAATTTAGATGAAATACTAGATTCTAGAATAAAACTAGAGGCTATTGGTTTACTTAGAACATATAAAAAGAATGATGAATATATATACGAATTATATTCGCCTTTATCAGCACAAGAATTTTTAGATAGTCCTATGTTATCAACAGTACTAGAAAATAATTTGGGTGAAAGTGAATTTCAAAATATTGTAAATTATTTTAGTATTCCAAAAATTAATAAAAGTGATTATACTGATATAAGTAAAAAATTTCAAGATGTATTTAAAATTGAAAAAATAAATGATAGAGATATATCTAATTTAAAATCAAGAAATACATTAAAAATAAATATTGATATAGATATATCTAATATTATTGCTTTAATACCAGATGATATTTTAAATAAAAAAATTATAACAAATGATACAATTGATACTATAAAAAAATTAATGTATTTATACGATTATAGTGATGAAGAAGTTGATAAAATAATTAGAAATTCTATTAATGAAAAAAAACAAATTGATAAAGCTCTTTTAAAAAATAATTTTAAAAGGTATTATCAATTTGAAAATAATGGATCACTTCCAACAATCGTATATAAAAATCAACCGAAAAATTTAAGAAATACAAGTGAAAAAATAAGTAAAAAATCAAAAATGATTCATCAATTTGAAACTCTATCACCATTTTACTATTTAACTGCTAAAAATAATGGTGTTGAACCTTCTAGAAGTGATATGGCAATACTAGAATATTTACTTACAGATTTATCACTTAATCCTGGGGTAGTTAATGTATTAATTGATTATGTACTAAGAATTAATGATAATAAATTAACTAGAAATTATGTAGAGGTAATAGCTTCTCAATGGGTTAGATATAATGTAACAACTGTAGAACAAGCTATGGAACTTGCTAATAAAGAGTTTAATAAAAAAGGTAAGAAAAAAGTATCAAAAAAGGAAATTAAAGAAATAAAACCGGAATGGTTTGATAAAGATATAAAACAAGAGTTTGCAACTACAGATGAATTATTAGAAATGGATGAATTATTAAGTCAATTTAAGTAGGTGAATTATGAGAAAAGTTAGCGAAGAATTTAGTAAAAAAGAAAATATAAATAAAAGTTTAAAAGAAGAATATCATAAATCTTTAAAAGAAAATGAAGCTTTTAAAAATTTAATTTCTAAATTAAAATTAAAAGAAGAAGAATTAATGAAATATACTTCTACTTTAGAAACAAGCAGTATAGAATATGATCATTGCATGCATTGTGATGGTTTAAATAGTTGTTTAAATCAAATAAATGGATATGCTTATTTACCAAAAATAGTAAATGGAACAATAAATTTTCAATATCAAGCATGTAAGTATCAAGAAAAATATAATAAAAAAAATAACTATACAAAAAATACATATTACTTTAATGTTGATAATTCTAATAAAGAAGCAAGTATGAAAAACATATATAAAGAAGATAAAAAAAGACATATTGTTATAAAGTGGTTAACAAAATTTATCATGGATTATAAAAATGATAAAAATCAAAAAGGATTATTTTTATATGGCAATTTTGGATGTGGTAAAACATATTTAGTAAGTGCTGCATTTAATGAACTTGCTAAAGAAGGTATTAAAAGTGCTGCTATATTTTGGCCTGAATTTTTAAGAGATTTAAAAAGTTCTTTTCAAACAGATTTTAAAGAAAAATATGAATATGTAAAAAAAGTACCTTTATTACTTATAGATGATATAGGTGCTGAAAGTAATACACCATGGAGTAGAGATGATATCTTATGTCCTTTAATTCAGTATAGAATGCAAGAAAATTTACCTACATTTTTTACTTCGAATTTTGACATGAAGAGCTTAGAAGAACATTTCGCATCAACTACTACTGGTATTGAAATTATTAAAGCAAGAAGAATAATGGAAAGAATTAATCAAATGACTTCTAGTATAGAAATGATCAGTAAGAATTTAAGAAATTAAATATAAAGTTACTTTGTAGTTGGCAGAGTAACTTTTTAATATCATAATAAATTTATAAAATATTTTAGAAGTTAGCAAAAATAATATATCAAAAAGGCTTACTTGATACAGCTAGAAATTTACTTTTACAAAATATACCAATTGATGTAATTAGTAAAACAACATGCTTATCTAAAAATAAAATAAATTTATAGAATAATATTGACATTAAATTTAAATAAATGTTACAATTTGTTTGTAACACATTGAATTGAGACAACATTATAAATTGTTATTTTAAAGAGAGTTAGTGGTTGCTGTAAACTAATAAATAAAATTTATAATTACTACTCATGAGTGGTCTAATAAGATCCGGTTAAAACCGTTATATTAATCAAGTAAAAGGTAGGATGGTACCGCGTTTAAACGCTCCTAAAATAGGGGCGTTTTTGCGTATTTTTAGAAGGAGGAAATATGGGATTAAAAGATTTAAATTTAGATGTTAAGTATGTTATTTCAATGGAACGTTTTCTAAGTAATTATTATGGAGTTACAGATTTAAAAATGCTTTTATTTTTATCTAATTTAACTCATTCTGATTTAAAAGAAGATGAATTAATTAAGACAACATGTGTTCCATTTGACAGTATTTTAAAAATGGATATTTATACAGGAGAAATTATTTTAGTAAGGGATACTAACGGTAATATAGCTCCATATAAAAATCCACTTAGATATGGTTATATTGAAGAAAAGAAAGAAGAAGTTGTAGAAGAAAAAATTGTAAAAAAAGAAAAAGTAAAAAAAGAAAAATATATAGATTTAACAAAATTAAGTTATTCAACATTACTTAAATTAAAGGAAGAACATGAAGCAGATGCATTATATTCAGCTATTCTTCATGAAATATATAAACGTGTTGGTGGAAGTGGTATTGATAATCATTCTCAAACCCGCGAAATAAAAACAAGACAAAAAATTAAGTCTAAGGCAAAAAAAGCAAGAAAAATTCCTTATATGTACGCTAAAAGTTATAAATAATAGAAGGAAGTTAATATGAAAAAAGAAAAATTAAAAAGTGAACTTAAATTTAAAAAATATATATTAGAAGTTTTTCTTAAAAATGCAACCGATGATGAAATAAATGATTTGTACAAGTATTGTACTAAAAAATTAATAAAAAGGAGGAAATAAAATGATTAATATAAAAGAAAATAAAGAATTAAATACTTTAAATCATAGTTGTGCTCATTTACTTGCACAAGCAGTATTACATTTATATCCTAATGCATTATTATGGGTAGGGCCAGTTATTGAAGAAGGTTTTTACTATGATATTGATTTAGGGGAAGATGTTATAACAGAAGATGATTTAGCTAGTATTGAAAAAGAAATGAAAAAAATTTCAAAAGATGGTAAAAGAATTACTAGACATGTACTATCTAAAGAAGAGGCTCTTGATACTTTTAAAAATAATCCATATAAGATAGATTTAATAAATAGAATGGATGAAAATGAAGAAATATCTATTTATACACAAGGTGATTTTACTGATTTATGTAGGGGACCACATGTTGAAACTGTAAAACTATTAAAACACTTTAAATTACTTAAAGTAAGTGGAGCTTATTATAAAAATGATTCAAATAATAAAATGTTACAAAGAATATATGGTGTATGCTTTAATACAGAAGAAGATTTAGAAGAACATTTAAAAGAATTAGAAGAAGCAAAAATGCGTGATCATAGAAAAATAGGTAAAGATTTAGAGTTATTTATGACTCATGATTTAGTTGGTAGAGGACTTCCAATGTATTTACCTAACGGGTATATTATATTTGAGCAATTAGAAAGTTATATTAAGAAAAAAGAAAGAAGATTAAATTATAAACATGTTCTTACTCCACCTTTAGGAAATGTAGAGTTATATAAAACTTCTGGTCACTGGGATCATTATAGAGATGATATGTTTCCTAAAATGGAAGTTGATGGTGAAGAGTTTGTTTTAAGACCAATGAACTGTCCACATCACATGATGATTTATTCTTCATCTATTCATTCATATAGAGATTTACCTATTAGAATTGGTGAAATAGCTCGTGATTGTAGATTTGAATCAAGCGGTTCATTAAAAGGAATTGAAAGAAGTAGATCATTTTGTCAAAATGATGCTCACTTATTTGTAACATTAGATCAAGTTGAAAGTGAATTCAAAACTGTTGTAGATTTAATATTAGATTGCTATAAAGATTTAAATATAAAAAATTTCAGATTTGAATTATCTTTAAGAGATAAAGAAGATAAAGTTAAATATTATCAAGATGATGAGATGTGGGATAAAGCAGAAAACATGCTTAGAACTGTTTTAAATGATATTGGTATTGATTATATCGAAAAAACAGGTGAAGCAGCTTTCTACGGGCCAAAACTTGATGTACAAGTTAAACCTGCAGTTGGTAATGAAATAACATTATCTACATGTCAATTAGATTTCTGTTTACCAATGAAGTTTAATTTATCCTATATAGATAAAGATGGAACTAAAAAAACTCCTGTAGTTATTCATAGAGCTGTATTTGGTTCAATTGATAGATTTATCGCATACTATCTTGAAGAAACAAAAGGTAACTTACCAACTTGGTTATCCCCAGTACAAGTTATGATTGTTCCTGTAAATAACAATTATCATTTAGAATATTCTAAAAAGGTAAAAGATTTATTAATATCTAATGATATTAGAGTAGAACTTGACTCAAGAGATGAAAAATTATCATATAAATTAAGAGAAAGTCAAATGAAGAAAATACCTTATACACTAATCCTTGGTGATAATGAATTAGAACAAAATAGTGTTAGTTATAGAAAACATGGTGAAACTAATACTACTTCATTAAAATTAGATGAATTTGTTGATTATATCAATAAGGAAATTAAAAATTATAAATAGTGTTTAAAGATATTGATAATATTATCAAATCATCAGGGGTTATATCTTTAGATGAAACTATGAATGATATTAGAACTTACTTAAGTAATTATAATATTAGATTTACTGAAAAAGATATAGAGAAGATATTTATTACATATCAAAGGTATTCAGCATATAGATATTCATATACATTAGAAGAATTTATAAAAAAACTTGTTCAAAATGAAAGAGATGTTTATATAATTAATAATAATATGAAAAAGAAAATAAAAAACATTCAAAATGAATCTTCTTTTACAGACTATAAATTAAAAATTATTGAAGGTTTAATGGATTATTTAAATAAACTAAATAAATTTAATTCTTCATTTATAGATAATTATTTTATAATAAAAAAACAAATATCTATATTAGTAAAAGAAAATTATAATATGTTTTTAAAAACTTGTTATAAAAAATTATATCAAATTAAATTTGTAGAAAGTAGCTATTAACAGCTACTTTTTTGTAATAAAAAAAATTTAAAAAAATATAATTAAATAGATTACAGGAGGAAATATATGATAAATAAAAAAAACTTGTGGTTCTTAACATTATTTAGTTTGATATTAGTTCTTAGCGTTTATTATGTAACAATGCCAAATGAATTACTTTTAACAAATAATAGTACAACAGTAAATAAAACTGAAGATACTAAAAAAGAAGAAGTAGTAGTTAATGAAAGTGATTTACTTACATCACTTAGAGTAGAAAGCGATGAAGAAGTTTCAAAAGAAATAGAAGATTTAAAAAGTGTCATTGCTGATTCAAAATCAAGTGTTGAAGAAAAAAATAATGCATTTGATAAAATGAAAAGTTTAAATAATATAAAAGCAGAAGAAGAAAATCTACAAAATAAAATTAAAGACGAATTAAAATTATCATCATTTGTTAAAAAAACAGAAGATAATATAAAAGTTGTAATTAAAAGCGGTAAACATGATGTAGAACTTGCTAATAAAATTATGCGTTTAATTCAAAGTGATTACGATAAAAAAATGTATATAAGCGTGGAATTTAAAGAATAATGGATATTAAAATACTTGTAAATAAAGATAATCCAATAAGTAAGGATTATGTTCCTGAAAATTTAATTATTACAGATAATAATGATTTTAATTTTCATAAATATGTTGATCCTAAATTAAAACCAATGGTAAGTAATATAATATATCCATATTTTAAAAAAATGCAAGAAGATGCTTTAAAAGAAAATATTCATATAATAGTAGATAGTGGATATAGAAGTTATGATTATCAAAAAAAGGTATATGATGCACTAGTAGATAAAATAGGATATGATAACGCTATAAGTAGAGTATCAAAACCAGGATGTTCTGAACATCAAACAGGACTTGCAATTGATATAGCATATATTAGAAATAATAAATATATTGATAATTGTAAAGATGATGATTTAGAAATAAAATGGCTTTTAAATAACTCTTATAAGTACGGATTTATATTAAGATATCCTAAAGATAAAGAACATATTACAGGATATATTTATGAGCCATGGCATTATAGATATGTAGGAGATGCTGCTAAGTATATTTATGAAAACAATTTAACTTTAGAAGAATACCTAAATAAGTAGGCTTTTTTCTTTCACGCAAAAATAACTTGTTCATACAATAATATGAGTATAGACCACCCAGAAAGTGAGGGAATAATGAATAAAAGTATTCTAACTAAGCGTGAGAGAGAAGTATTTAATCTACTTATTCTAAATAAAACAACAACAGATATAGCAAATACTTTAAATATAAGTGAGAAAACTGTAAGAAATCATATATCAAATGTAATGCAGAAACTTGGGGTTAAGGGTAGAGCAAGTGCTGTTGTTGAACTTTTAAAACTTGGTGAAATTTCATTATAGACGCATTAATTTGCGTTTATTTCATATTATTAAATGAGGTGTGACATGTTAAAAAAAAGATCTATTAGAAAAATACTAGCTTCATTTTCTGTTTTATTTGCAATGGTTCTAGTGTATTTAGTTCCAAAAGATAAAGAATATTCTCTTGATATTAAAAAAACTGTTTTTTATAGAGATAAAAATGTTATATTAAAAACAGTTTATTTACTTGACCAAAATGATTATGTCGCTCGTAGTAAGATAGTTTCAAATAAAAAAGATTTAGAAGTTATAGATAAAGCAAAAGAATTACTTGATGTTTTAATTATTGGTAGCAAAAGTGAATCGTTAGTTCCTAATGGTTTTAAACAAATAATTCCAAGCGATACTAAAATTCTTGGAATTAAATTTGAAGATGGTCTTTTAAAAGTTAATTTTTCAAAAGAACTTTTAGATGTTAGTTTAGAATATGAAGAAAAGATGTTAGAATCTATTATTTATACTTTAACAAGTATAGATGAGGTAAAAAAAATAATAATATATGTAGATGGCGATATTTTAAGTAAACTACCTAAAAGTAATATTAATTTACCATCAACTTTAGATAGAAATTATGGAGTAAATAAGGATTTTAAATTAACAAAAGTAGATAACTATCAAAAAGTAACAGTATACTATATCAATAAATTTAATGATAATTATTATTATGTTCCAGTTACTAAATATTTAAATGATGATAGAGATAAAATAAAAATAATTGTTGATGAATTATCAAGTAGTTATGTTTATAATACTAACTTAATGAGTTTTTTAAATAATAATACTAAATTACTTTCTTCTTCACTTGAAGGTGATATTCTTAATTTAACTTTTAATAAATATTTATTTAATAACATAGAAGATAAGGATATTTTAGAAGAAGTTATATATACAATTAGTCTATCAATGGCAGATAATTTTAATATAAAAGAGGTTAATTTTATAGTAGAAGATAACGAAATTTATAAAAGTGTAATAAAAACTCTTGAATAATAATAATTTTTGTTGTATAATTTATTTGTCTTTGATGACTGCGTCTCAGTAGCTCAGCTGGATAGAGCAATGCCCTTCTAAGGCAGCGGTCAGGGGTTCGAATCCCTTCTGGGACACCATTTAGTATTTAAAAGAACTTTTTTAAAGTTCTTTTTTACTTATATTTTATATAAAAAAACATATATTATATAAAGGGAAAAAAATAAATTTAAAAAAAATTAAAAAAAGTGCGCAAAAACACTTGAAAAATTTCTATAAATATTATACAATGTATTTGTTATTTTGATTGCCCGATTAGCTCAGTCGGTAGAGCGCACGGCTGTTAACCGTTAGGTCGTAGGTTCGAGTCCTACATCGGGCGCCATTTATTTTTTTTATCTTGTAATATTAATGGGCTTGTAGCTCAGCTGGTTAGAGCGCACGCCTGATAAGCGTGAGGTCGATGGTTCAAGTCCATTCAGGCCCACCATTTTGTTTTTACAAGATTCATGGCCCGTTGGTGAAGTGGCTTAACACACATGCCTTTCACGCATGCATTCACGAGTCCGAATCTCGTACGGGTCACCATTTGTATTTTAAAGAGTTTAACTCTTTTTTTTATTTAAAAAAAAGTTTATTTTATTATTTTATAAACTTCTTCTACAGGTAACATTTCTTTATTTTCTTTGTAATATGGCTTTAGATGTAAATGATAGTGTTTTACTTCTTGGACATCTCCGTTATTTTGTATTAATGTTAATCCATCAATATTTAATTTTTCTTCTAATTTATTTTTAATAATACGCGCTACATCCATAATATGTGATAGTGTGTTATTATCGATATCGACCAAATCTTTATAGTGTTTTTTTGGTACAATTAGACAGTGTCCAACAGTATCAGGGTTAACATCTAAAAAACATATTACTAAGTCATCTTCATATAATTTATATGAAGGTATGTCACCTTTAATTATTTTACAAAATATACAGTCCATAAAATCACCTCAATATGATTATACTAAAAATGCAAAAAGAAATAAATCTTTTTGCGGTGAATATCTGCGAATATTCATAATTATTTTGGTGATTTATTTTAAAATTATTCAAATATTGTTTTAATTTAAAAAGTTTGATAGAATATTTATACATGTAGTGAATTTATACTTAAATTAAATTTTAAAATGAATACAATATTATAGTTACTTGGAGGTGAAGAATGAATAGAACAGATTTTAATATGTTAGATGATTCTATTATATATTTTGATAATGGAGCAACTACTTTAAAACCAAAAATTCTTTCTGAAAGTATTAGTGATTATTATAATAATTATAGCGCTAATGCACATAGGGGAGATTATGATATTAGTTTAAAAGTTGATAAAAAATTTGAAGATACAAGAGTATCTATTTCTAAATTTATAAATGCAAAAGATTCTCGAGAAATTGTTTTTACAAGTGGTGCTACTGATTCTTTAAATAAAATTGTATTTGGATTTTTTAAATATTATTTAAAAGAACATGATGAAGTATTACTTACAACTAGTGAACATGCTTCTAACATTTTGCCTTGGTTTGAATTAAAAGATGAATTGAATTTAAATATTAATTATATTAAATTAAATGATAAATTAGAAGTTACACTTGATTCAGTTAAAAATTCTATTACTGATAAAACTAAAGTTATATCACTAGCACATATTACAAATGTAGTTGGTGATGTAAGACCTATTAAAGAAATAATTAAATATGCTCATAGTAAAAATATACTTGTAGTAGTAGATGGTGCACAAAGCGTTCCACATATGAAAATTGATGTGCAAGATTTAGATATTGATTTTTTAGCGTTTTCTTGTCATAAAATGTGTGGCCCAACGGGATTAGGAATATTATATAGTAAGATTAATTTATTAAATAATTTTAAACCTTTACAATATGGTGGTGGAATGAATTCATCGTTTTCTTCAGATGGTGTTAGAATTTATAAAGAAGTCCCAACATTACTCGAGGCTGGAACTCCACCAATCGCACAAGTTATTGGTTTTGGTGAAATAATTGAATATTTAAATAATATTGGAATGGATAATATTACAAAGCATGAGCAAGAATTAAAAAAATACGCTATCAGTAAAATGAAAAATATAAAAGACATTATAATTTATAATGAACATAGTGAAAGCGGAATAATTACTTTTAATATAAAAAATATATTCGCACAGGATCTTGCAATTTATTTAAATAAATATAATATATGTGTTAGAGCTGGAAATCATTGTACAAAGATGCTTAAAGAGGATATAAATGTAAAAAATACATGTAGAATAAGTTTTTATTTTTATAATACAACTAAAGAAATTGATAGGTTTATAGATGTGTTATCTAATCCTAATTTAAAGAAAGAAATTATTTAATTCTTTCTTTTATTTTTTAAAAATTAGCACTCATATATTGACAATGCTAACATATAATAGTATAATGAGTGTAGCACTTAAGGAAAACGAGTGCTAGAGGTGATATATGATTAATGATAGGCAAAGTGAACTTTTAAAACTTATTGTTGAAGATTATATTAGAACAGCTCGTCCAATTGGCTCTAAGTCATTATGTGATAAGTTAAATTGTTCTAGTGCAACAATAAGAAATGAAATGAGTTTTTTAGAGGATATTGGTTTACTTGAAAAAACACATACTTCATCAGGACGTATTCCAAGTGAAAAGGGAGATAGATATTATGTTGATAATATCATGAAACCTAAGGAATTATCTGGAGATGATATATTAAAATTACAGACAATTTTTCACAATAATAGTTTAATGCTAAGTGATGTAATAGTTAAGAGTATGGAAATAATTTCAGAACTTACAAATTATACTTCAATTGTTTTAGGTAATCAATCTGATACAAATAAAGTTAATAAGGTCGAAGTTGTTCCTCTTAGCGAAGATAAATTTATTGCTATTATTATTACTGATAGAGGTCATGTTGAACATAGACAAATGGCACTTGATGAAAAAATGGAAATAAATGAAGTAAGAAAAACAGTTGAACTTATTAATAAGTTTATTGTTGGTACTCCTATTACTGAAGTTAGTGAGAAATTAGAATATGAAGTTAAACCTGTAATTAAAGAATATATTAAACAACATGATGCTATATATAATGCTTTTTATAATGTATTTCAAGGATTTGTAAATGATACTAGTATTAAAATGGTTGGTACTAGTCATATGATTGCTTCTCCTGAATTTAATGATGTCGATAAAATTAGAGAGATAGTATCTAAATTTGAAGATAAAGATATCGTTAAAAGCATAAAAGAGGAAGATTCTGGTATTAATATATATATAGGGTCTGAAAATGATTTTGATGATGATGTTACAATTATTAAAACAAAATATAATATCGATGGAGAAGAAGGCACTATAGCACTTGTTGGTCCAAAGAGAATGGAATATGATAGAGTTATTACTTTGCTAAATTATATTAAGGAAAACTTAAAGAGGTGACATATGGAAAAAGAGAAAAAATGTAATTGCGATGAAACATGTACATGTGGATGCAATGAAGGAAAAGAATGTACATGCGATAATGACTGCAAATGTGGTGAAGAATGTTCTTGCAAGGAAGATTGTTCATGTGGTTGCAATAAAGATGATAAAGTAAAAGATAAAAAGAATAAAAAGAAGGATAAAAATAAAGAGAAAATAAACGAACTTGAAGAAAAAATTAAAAGTTTAGAAGAAGAACTTTTACGAAATAAGGCTGATTTAATTAATTATCGTAAAAGAAAAGATGATGAGGTATCTCGTATGCTTAAATATTCTAATGAGGATTTAATTAATGAGATGCTTCCAATTATTGATACATTTGAAAATGCAATTAAGATGGATGATGATAATTTAGATGATGAGGTATCAAAATTCTTAAGTGGATTTAAGATGATGTATTGTAATTTAATTTCTATTTTAGAGCGTTTTGGTGTAAAGGAAATTGATGGATTTAATAAACCATTTGATCCAACTTATCATCAAGCTGTAATGCAAGAAAAAAATGAAAAGTTTGAATCGAATTATGTAATAGAAGTATTACGTAAGGGATATATTTTAAAAGATAAAGTTATAAGACCTGCAATGGTAAAGGTCAGTGAATAGGAAAGGTGATATTATGAGTAAAATTATAGGTATTGATTTAGGTACAACAAATAGTTGTGTTTCTGTATTTGAAGGTGGAGAAGCAAAGGTTATTGCTAATCCTGAGGGAAGTAGAACTACTCCTTCAGTTGTTGCATTTAAAAATGGTGAGACAATTGTTGGTATTAAGGCTAAAAACCAAATGATTACAAATAAGGATGTAGTTTATTCTATTAAAAGAAAAATGGGAACTAGTGAAAAAGTTCATGTTAATGGAAAGGATTATACTCCTCAAGAAATTTCTGCAATGATTTTAGGAGATTTGAAGAAAACTGCTGAAGAGTATTTAGGTGAAAAAGTTACTAAAGCTGTTATTACGGTTCCTGCATATTTTAATGATGCTCAAAGACAAGCAACTAAGGATGCTGGTAAAATAGCAGGATTAGAGGTTGAAAGAATTATTAATGAACCAACTGCTGCTGCTTTAGCATATGGTCTTGATAAACAAGAAAAGAATGAAAAGGTTTTAGTTTATGACTTAGGTGGAGGAACATTTGATGTTTCTATTCTAGAGTTAGGTGACGGTGTATTTGAAGTTTTATCAACTAGTGGTAATAACCATTTAGGAGGAGACGATTTTGATAATCGTATAATGGATTATTTAGTTGATGAATTTAAGAAAGAAAATGGAATTGATTTAACAAAAGATTCTATGGCAATGCAAAGGGTTAAGGATGCTGCTGAAAAAGCTAAGAAAGATTTATCTGGTATGAGTTCAACAGAAATTTCTATACCATTTATTACACAAAGTGAAAATGGACCTCTTCATTTATCAGTTAATTTAACTCGTGCTAAATTTGAAGATTTAATTGGTGATTTACTAGATTCTACTTTAGAACCAGTTAGAAATGCATTAAAAGATGCAGGCCTTTCTAAAAATGATATAGATAAGATTTTACTTGTTGGTGGATCTACTCGTATTCCAAAAGTTGTTGATTTAATTAAATCAGAACTTGGAAAAGAACCTTCTAAGGGAGTTAACCCAGATGAAGTTGTTGCTATGGGTGCTGCTATTCAAGGTGGTGTTTTACAAGGTGAAGTAAATGATATTGTATTACTTGATGTTACACCATTATCACTTGGTATAGAAACTCTTGGTGGAGTATGTACTGTATTAATTCCAAGAAATACAACTATTCCAACTAGTAAATCTCAAATTTTCTCAACTGCTGCGGATAATCAACCAGCTGTAGATATTCATATTTTACAAGGTGAAAGACCAATGGCTGCTGATAATAAAACATTAGGTAATTTCCAACTTGGAAATATTCCAGCTGCTCCTCGTGGTGTACCTCAAATTGAAGTTACATTTGATATTGACGCTAACGGTATTGTTAATGTTAAGGCTAAAGATTTAGGTACTAATAAAGAACAATCTATTACTATTACTGCGTCAACTAATTTAAGTGATGAAGAAATAGATAAGATGGTTAAAGAAGCTGAAGCTAATCGTGAAGCTGATGAAAAACGTAAAGAGGAAGCTGATACTAAGAATGAAGCTGAACAACTTATTTTAGCAACTGAAAAATCTATTAAAGATTTAGGGGATAAGATTGATGCTTCTGATAAAGAAAAAGCAGAAAGTGAAATTAAAGATTTAAAAGATGCTTTAAGTAGTGGTAAAGTTGAAGATATTAAAGCTAAAAAAGATAAATTACAAGAAACTGCTATGGCTTTTGCAACTAAAGTTTATGAACAAGCTGCCAAAGAAAATCAAGCAAAAACTGAAAGTTCTGAAGAACCTAAAAAAGATGATGTAATTGATGCTGAATACGAAGAAAAATAATGATTTAAAGTTCTAGTTTTCTAGAACTTTAAATTGTTAAATAAAGGAGAAAATATGCCAAAGAATAGAAATGAAATAAATGATATTTATAAGTGGGATTTAACAACTATTTTTAAAAATGATAACGAGTATGATTTAGAATTTAATAATGTTAAAAATAGGATTAATGATATTGATATATATAAAACTACATTAATGAATGATAGTAAAAGTTTATTTAATGGTTTAGAATTAATATATGATATTAGTAAAAGAATTGAAAAGCTATATACTTATTCTAGTTTATTACATGATCAAGATACAAGTGATACTAAAAATCAAGAAAGACTTGGTAAAATTGAAACTTTATATAATGAGTTTAGTAAAAAAGTATCATTTGTTGATCCTATGCTTTTAAAGTATGATAAAAGTGTTATTGATGATTATCTAAAGGAAGAACCTAAATTAAATAAATATAAACGTAATTTAGATGAAATATTTAGATATAAATCTCATACTTTAAATGAAAATGAAGAAAAGATGTTATCTACTTTAAATCAAGTTTTAGGTAAATGTGAAGAAACATATTCTTTACTCGTTGATGCGGACTTAAAATTTGGAAATATTAAAAACGAAAATAATGAAGAAGTTGAATTAACTGATAGTAATTATGCTTTATTTAGAATATCTAATGATAGACGTGTTAGACACGATGCATTTAATAAGTTATACGAGGTTTATAGTAATTTTAAAAATACTATTTCTTCTACTTTACAAACTCAAATATTAACTGAATATGCACTAGGTCAAATTAGAAATTATAATAGTAGTATAGAAGCTTCTTTATTTAAGGATGAAGTAGATGTTAGTATTTATAAGAATTTAATTGATACTGTTAGTTGTAATTTAAAACCGTTGCATAAATATTATGATGAAAAAAGAAAAATGTTAAATTTAGATGAATTACATATGTATGATATATATGCTAAAGTAATTAATGAATCTTCTAAAGAATATTCTTTTGATGAAGCAAAGAAAATTGTAATTGATGCTTTATCTATTTTAGGTGAAGATTATATAAAGAATTTAAATAAAGCATTTGATGAAAAATGGATTGATATTTATCCTAATGTTGGTAAAAGAGGTGGAGCGTATAGTGGTGGAAGTTATGAAACAAATCCATTTGTTTTACTAAATTATCAAGGAACTTTAAATGATGTATCTACTTTAGCTCATGAATTAGGACATTCTATGCATAGTTATTATTCAAGATTAAATAATGATTATCCTGATGCTGATTATAAAATATTTGTAGCTGAGGTAGCATCAACAGTTAATGAATTATTACTAGCGCATTACATGTTAGAACATTCTAAAGATAAAAATGAAAAGTTATCGATTTTAAATGAATTATTAGAATTATATAAAGGAACATTATATAGACAAACTATGTTTGCAGAATTTGAATTAAAAACACATGAATTAGTTGAATCTGGTAATGTTTTAACTAATGAAGTTTTATGTGATATTTATTATAATTTAAATAAAAAGTATTATGGTGATAGTGTAGTTAGTGATGATCTAATAAAATATGAATGGATGAAAGTTCCACATTTCTATTATAATTTTTATGTTTATAAGTATGCTACTGGAATATCAGCAGCAACACATATTGTTAAAGGTATATTAAGTGGTTCTAAAGAAGCGAAAGAAAATTATTTGAAATTTTTAACTCTTGGTGGATCACTTCCTCCAATTGAAGAATTAAAAGTCGCTGGTGTAGATTTAACTAAAAGTGAAGTTATTATTAGTGCGGTTGAGGCATTTGAAGATACACTAAATGATTTTATAAATTTATATAATGAGTAGGTGAAGTATGGAAAAACGTGATTATTACGAGGTATTAGGTGTTAGTAAGAATGCTACTGAAGCAGAAATAAAATCTGCATTTAGGAAACTTGCTAAGAAATATCATCCGGATGTTTCAAAAGAACCTGATGCAGCAGAAAAATTTAAAGAAGCGCAAGAAGCTTATGCAGTACTATCTGATGAAACTAAGAGACGTCAATATGATCAATATGGTCATGCAGCATTTGATCAAATGAATGGTGGCGCTGGTGGATTTGATTTCTCTGGATTTGATTTTTCAGATATATTTGGCGATTTATTTGGTGATGGATTTGGTTTTGGCAGAGGTTCTAGAAGAAATAGAGCTTCTAAGGGTAGAGATACATTAATTAATATGGAATTATCTTTTACAGAAGCTGCATTTGGATGTAAAAAAATAATTAATCTAGATGTTATGGATGAATGTAGTGAATGTAATGGATTAGGTGGTCATGGAAGTACTACTTGTAGTAAGTGTAATGGTAAGGGTGAAGTAACTACTGAACAAAGAACTATTTTTGGAAGTTTTATGTCTAGAACTACATGTTCTAGTTGTGGTGGAACTGGTAAAACTTTTAAATCAACTTGTTCTAGTTGTAGAGGAACTGGAAAGGTTAAGAAAAATAAAGATATAGAGGTTAAAGTACCAGCTGGAGTTGATACAGGCAATAGACTTAGACTTGCTGGTAAAGGTGAGGCTGGATCTAATGGTGGACCTAATGGAGATGTATATATTGAGTTTACTGTTAAAGAACATCCTCTTTATGTAAGAAATGAAAATGATGTATACTTACATTTACCTATTACTATAGCAGAAGCTGTTTTAGGATGTAAGAAAGATGTACCTACTTTATATGGAGATGTTACTTTAACTATTCCTGCTGGTACACAAAATAATGATAAGCATAGATTACGTGGTAAGGGTATTGAAGATGTTTCATATCATAAAAAAGGTGATATGTATGTTGTTATTAATGTTATTACTCCAAGAAGCTTATCACGTGAACAAAAGAAATTATTTGAAGAATTATCTAAAACTAAATTAAATGATGAAGTTGAATTTAAAAAAATAGATAAGTATAAAAATGTAGGATAAAGTATATAATATTTTTGATATATTATTTGACATTTAATTTGTTATATAGCATATTATTATTGCATTAAAAAAGTGCAGTATAAAAAAGCTGGTGATTCCCACCAAAAGAGGAACTTAAAAAAGAAGCGATTCCGGCTTTAACAGGAACTAAAAAAGCGGTGATTCCCACCAAAAGAGGAACTTAAAAAAGTAACTAGAGCGCACACTCTAGTTTATTTTATTTACAATTTTATAATTTAGTGTTAAAATTATAGCAATATTTACATGGAGGGATTATGAAAAAAGAAGATTATTTAGTTACTGAAAATATTAAACTTGTTTATTATGTTATTAATAAATATTATTCATGGTTATCAGATGATGATGATATAATATCAGCTGGTTTTTTGGGACTTGTTAATGCTAGTAGAACATTTGATGAAACAAAAGGATTTAAGTTTTCTTCATTTGCTACTACTTGTATTATTAATAGTATTAAAGGTGAAATATCTAAGCGTTTAAAGGAAGTTAATACGACTAGTTTGAATGATTCTGCATCTAAGGAATTAGATGGTGTAGATTTAATTGAATTGATTGCTGATGATTATGATTTAGAGAATGACTTTGATTATATTGATTTAAAGAGTAAGGTATCAAAATGTATTGATATATTAAATGATACAGAGAAAAAGGTTATATATTTATATTTTGGTTTTAATGGCAAACAATATACTAAAAATGAAATTTCTAATATTGTTGGTATATCATATGCTAAAGTAAATAATGCTTTATCTCTAAGTATAAGAAAACTTAGAAGAGAAATTAAAATAAAACAATTAATTAAAAAAATTGACTTTTAATAATTTGATTTGTATACTATAATTAGAGAGGTGATTATATGGACGATATTTTAACAAATACTGAATTAAAAATGGAAAGTACAATTGAAAATTTAGATAAAAGATTACTTAATATTAGAGCAGGAAGAGCAAATCCAGCAATGTTAGACGGTGTTATGGTATCTTATTATGGAGTTGATACTCCTATAAAACAACTTGCTAATATATCAATTCCTGAGGCACGACAATTATGTATTAAACCTTTTGATAAAGGTGCTTTAGCTGCTATGGAAAAGGCTATATATGAAGCAAATTTAGGTATAGCTCCTAATAATAATGGAGAAGTAATTATTTTAAATATACCTGCTTTAACTGAGGATAGAAGAAAAGAATTTGTTAAACAAGCAAAGGGTATAGCTGAGGATGCTAAAGTAGCGCTTAGAAATATTAGACAAGATGCGAATAACGATATTAAAAAATTAGAAATTACTGATGATGATAAGAAATCTTATACTGATGATGTACAAGAATTAATTAATAAATATAATAAAATTGTTGATGAAAAAATGAAAAATAAGGAAGTTGAATTAATGAGCATTTAATTAAATGCTCTTTTTTATATATTTAATATGATGTAGTGTCACATAAATAATATTAATTGATGTAGCTATAATAAGTCCCCACATTCCTATATGTAAATATGAAAATATAAATAATACTATTATTCTAATAATTGATCCTATAATTGTTGCATTCATAGCACTTACAGAACCATTCATTGATTGCATAGCACTTGTAAGTGGTGTTTGTATGTAATAGAGTATACATATTGGAGCAAGTACTCTAAGGTATGTTATTCCCTCATTTGTATTATAAATAAATTTTAAAAAGAACTTTGGATTTATTTCTAATAGTATTGTTGCTGGTATCCCTATTAATAGTGATATATAAACTGCTTGTTTTATTTTTCTTTTTGCTTGTTTATATTTTTTATTTGAATATAGGTTACTTACTTCTGGTATTAGGGCTTGTGATATAGCAAGTGTAAAGAATGATGGTAATAATAATAGTGGCATTATATAACCGTTTATTATTCCGTATTCTTGTACTATATAGGAATTGGTATATCCTGTTTTTAGTAGTACGTATGTCAATATTATTGGTTCAAAGAAGTATGCTACACTTCCTATTAATCTACTTCCTGTTGTTGGAATACTTATTTGTAATATTTCTTTTGTATTATTTTTATTGATTTTAAAATCTTTTTTATTTATTTGAAAATTTTTAGGGAGAAAGAAAAATAGTATTAATATTGATGTTATTTCTGAAAATATATTTGTTATTACTATAAATGCTACTGCATATTCTATTCCTTTTTTTAAAAATATAGGTGTTAATAGTGCTATTAAGATTAGTCTTACTATGTCTTCTGTTATATTAGATATTACGTGTGGTATCATTTTTTCTTTTCCAAAAAAGTATCCTCTTAGAATAGATGATATTGATATGAATGGTAGAACTAAACTTATCGAAATTAAAGCATAATATGTTCTTTCATCATGTAATAAATTATTTGCAATATATTTTGAAGATAATAACATTATTGCAATTATTATTATATTTATTATTAATATTATGGGTATAATAGAAAAGACTAAATTTTTATTATTTCTTTTATTTTCTGCTACTAGTTTAGATATTGCTACTGGAAGGCCTAATTGTGATAGTGTTATTAGTAATAAAAATGTTGGTGTTATAAGCATATATAATCCTATTCCTTCTGTTTTTAGAAGTCTAGTCATTACTATTTTTATTATCATTCCTAGTATCTTTGTTATGAATCCACCAATGATTAATATTAGGGTTGATTTAATAAATTTGCTTTTTTTCATAAAATCTCCTTTAAAAATGTTTTGTTTTCATATATAATATATATGTAACAGTGTAAATTTTATTATCGGAGTGATATTATGAATGAAAATTTTAATTCTCTTGATGAGTTAAAAGAAAGATTAAAACCAGCTTTAGTTACTAAAAGACGTGAGATGAATAGAAGTGGGTATGCTTTTATTGATGAAGAAGATATTTGGAATTATCTTAAAGAAAATAAATGGATAATCTCTAATGATTTATCACTTTATCAAATGGTTACGGATATTTTAAATGCAGAAAATGCAAAGATATCTGATTTTTTACAACGTAGGTTAATGAGAAGGAGAGATGTATGAAAAAGAGTTTTTTTAAAGGTATTTTAATTACTTTAGTTTTATTATTAGTTGTTGGTTTTAGTTTTCCAACGTTACTTAAGAATTTAAATTTTGGTCTTGATTTAAAAGGTGGTTTTGAGGTTTTATATGAAGTTGAAAGTATTGATGGTGATTTAACTAATGATATGGTTACAAACACATATAAAACTATGCTTAAGAGGATTGATGTTTTAGGTGTTAGTGAACCTAATATTGCTGTTGAGGGTGATAATAGAATACGTGTTCAACTTGCTGGTGTATCTGATGAGAGTACTGCAAGGGAACTTTTAAGTAGAGCTGCAAGTCTTACTTTTAGGGATACTAATGATAATTTACTTATGACTAGTAGTGTTCTTAAGAGTGGCGGCGCTAGTGTGGGTACTGATCAAAATGGTAGACCTGCTGTATCACTTAGTGTTAAAAATAAAAGAGAATTTTATAATGCTACTAAGAAAGTTAGTGGTATGAAGGATAATAGAATTGTTATTTGGCTAGATTTTGAAGAAGGTACAGATTCATTTTCTAGCGAAGAAAATAAATGTGGTTCATTATCAAATTCTAAATGTTTATCTGTAGCTACAGTATCTCAAGGATTTTCTAGTGATGTTATTATTCAAGGAAATTTTGAAAGAGAAGAAGTTAATAGCTTAGTTGAATTAATTAATTCTGGTAGTTTACCTACTAAGTTAGTTGAAATATCATCTAAGAATGTTGAAGCATCTTTTGGTGAAGCATCTTTAGATAAAACATTCTTTGCTAGTATTGTTGGTATTATAGGTATAATACTTACTATGGTTATTTTATATAGATTCTCAGGATTAATTTCAAGTATTGGTATTGTTATATATACATTTACTACTTTCTTAGTTTTCTGGGTAATAGGTGGAGTTTTAACATTACCTGGTATTGCTGCTGCTATTATTGGTGTAGGTATGGCAATTGATGCAAATGTTATTACTTATTCTAGAATTAAAGATGAACTTAAAAATGGAACTAAGTTTCAAATGGCATATAAATTAGGTAATAAAAATGCGTTATCAAGTATAGTTGATTCTAATATTACTACTTTAATTGTTGCTATTATATTATTTATTTTTGGTGAAAGTAGTATTAAAGGTTTTGCTACTATGTTAATTATTAGTATTATTGTTACACTTTTAATTACTGTTATTCTTACTAGATATATTTTATCTTTATTTGTTAAAACTAAATTCTTTGATGATAAATTAAATTTATTTATTGGTTATAAAAATAAAACTAAAAAAGAAGGTAAATTTAGTTTTATGAAAACGAAAAAATATTTTATATCTGCATCTTGTATTTTAATTATATTAGGAGTAATTACAATATTCTTTAAAGGACTTAATTTAGGTATTGATTTTAAAGGTGGTACTTCAGTTAATATTAATGCTGAAAATAATTTAAAAATTAAAGATTTAAAAAGTGATATTAATGAATTAGGTTATAAATTAGAAAGTATTAATAAAGAAGCAGATGGATCTTATTCGATTATTTTAGATGATAATTTAAATAAGGATCAAATAAATGAAACTAAAACATATTTTACAGATAAATATCAAGCATCTACTGATATTGGTGTAGTATCTAATGTTGTTAAAAAAGAATTAATTAAAAATGCAATATTATCACTTATTATTGCAAGTTTAGGAATACTTATTTATATTTCATTTAGATTTAAATTTAGTTATGCAATGGGAGCAATAATATCTTTATTACATGATGCATTTATGGTTGTTGCTGTATTTAGTATATTAAGACTTCAAGTATCAACTATATTTATAGCTGCAATACTTTCTATTATTGGATATTCAATAAATGATACGATCGTTATATTTGATAGAATAAAAGAGAATATTAAAAAAATGTACAACAATAGAATAAAGAATAAAGAAGAATTAGAAGACGTTGTTAATACAAGTTTAAGACAAATGGTAGTAAGAAGTATTATTACTACAGTAACTACTTTAATTCCTGTTTTAGCCCTTATTATATTAGGTAGTCATGAAATAATTAACTTTAATATAGCACTTCTAATTGGACTTATTGCTGGATCTTATTCTTCATTATTTATTGCAAGTCAAATATGGTTATTTATTGAATCTAAAAATATAGGTAAAAAGAAAAAGAAAGCTTATAAAGAAGTAGAAGAATTAAAAGTTAAAGGCATTAATGCTTAAAAAAGACTTTATAGTCTTTTTTTTAGTGTTTCAAAGTTAATTTATTATAAAATAATAATATATTGTATTACGAAATTTTGATAAAAATTAGTAAAGTAATATAAAAACAAATTAGTAAATATGCATTAAATTTATATTATATTTTATAAAAATATGTTAAAATGATATTAGATAAAGGTTGTGTTTATATGACAAAGAAAAATACAGATATTGATTTTGAAACATTATATGAAAAAGTAAATAGTTATATAAAAAGTAAAAATGAATTAGATGTAATAAAAGAGGCATATGATTATTCTAATAGTTTATATGAAGGTGTTACTAGATTAACTGGTGAACCTTATATTACTCATTTACTTAATGTAGCATATATTTTATCTGAAATAAAGGCTGATTATGAAACCATTTCTGCAGGTTTATTACATGATGTAATTGAAGTATTAAATGTTGATGAAAAAGTTCTTGAAAAGAAGTTTGGAAAAAGTATTACATCCCTTGTTAAAGGTGTTACAAAAATAAATAAATTAAAACTTAACAGTGATACAAATTTAGATATTGCTAATCATAGAAAAATATTAGTTGGTTTATCTAAAGATGTTAGGGTAATTATTATAAAACTTGCAGATAGACTACATAATATGAGAACATTATATGTTCTTCCAAGAGATAGACAAAAAATAAAAGCAAAAGAGACTTTAGATATATTAACACCTATTGCACATAGACTTGGTATGAGTCATATAAAAGGTGAGTTAGAGGATTTATCATTAAGATATTTAAAACCAGATGCGTATTTTTCTATTGTAGAAAAATTAAATCAAACTAAGGTTGAACGTGATAAATGCGTAAATGATATGATGGAAAGCGTATCTATTTTATTAAATGAAAATAAAATTAATCATGAAATAAAGGGTAGATCTAAAAGTATATATAGTATTTATAAGAAACTTGATAAAGGAAAAAAATTCAATGATATATATGATTTACTAGCACTACGTGTATTTGTAAATACTAAGGAAGAATGCTATCAAGTACTTGGATTAATTCATTCTATATATAAACCTTTACCTAAGAGATTTAAAGATTATATTGCAATGCCAAAAACAAATATGTATCAATCTTTACATACTACTGTAATTGGTATTGATGGTAATATATTTGAAGTACAAATTAGAACATATGAAATGGATAAGATAGCTGAACATGGTATTGCAGCTCATTGGTCATATAAAGAACAAGGTAGTAAAAAACAAGCATCTATGCAAAGTGAAATGGAACAAAAATTACAGTTTTTTAGAAATATGATAGAGTTATCTGATGAAAAAAATGATGAATTATTTGTAAATACAGTGAAGGAAGAATTATTTAAAGAAAATGTGTATGTATTTACTAAAGATGGCGATGTAATAGAACTTCCTACAGGTTCTACTCCAATTGATTTTGCATACAGACTTCATACTAATATTGGTAATCGAATGGTTGGAGCAATAGTAAATGGTAGTATTGTAACACTTGATTATGTATTAAAAGATAATGATGTAGTTAAAATTAATACAAGTAATAATACAAATGGACCTTCAATTGAATGGTTAAATATCGCTAAAACTACTCATGCGAAAAATAAAATTAAGAGTTATTTTAATAAGATAGAAAAAGAAGAATTAAAAAATATTGGTATTGATGAATTAAATAAGGAACTTAAAAGGCGAAAAATTTCTAGTAGTGATTTTTATAAAGATGATAACATTAATGAAGTTTTGAGTTATAATAAATATAGTACTATTGATGAATTATATATTAATATTGGTTTAAAAAAGATTTCTTTTAATCAAATATTTGATACAAAAAATGATAATAAAGAAGAACTTATACTTAAAAAAGTATTAAATAATAATATAAAGGAAACAATTAGTAAGCATGATATTATTGTAAGTGGTATAGATAGAATAAAAATTAATATTGCATCATGTTGTAATCCTATTCCAAATGATAGTATTGTAGGTTTTATCACTAGAGGTAATGGTGTTACAATTCATAGGAGTATTTGTCCTAATGTTAAAGATTTGGATAGGTTAATTGATGTTAGTTGGAATAAAACTATTGAAAAAAAATATAAATCTTCTATTATGATTTATGCAAGTATTAATAATATCTTACTTGATGTTGTTAATAAAAGTAGTAATTTAGATATAATTATACAAAGTATGAATACAATGAAGAGTGGAAATAATATTATGTATGATATAACTGTTATGGTAAAAGATAATTTAGAACTTAAAAAGTTTATAAATAGCATTTCAAATATTGAAGGTGTTATTAGTGTAGAAAGGATAATAAGATGATAAAGAATAAACCAGATTTTAAATTAATTAATTTAGCGCTTGTAGTTTTAATAGTATATTTACTATATCAAACTGGAAATTTATGGATAGGTCTATTAAATAAAACATTATCAATAATTGAACCGTTTTTATTCGCATTCATTATTGCATATGCATTACATCCTACTGTTAAGTATTTACAAAATAAAAAAATACCAAAAGGAGTTTCAATTTTTATAGTTGTTGGATTTATTTTGCTGTTATTTGTTTTAGTATTAATGCTAGCTGTTCCATTATTAATAGATCAATCTACTAGTTTATTTAATAGTATTATTAAATTTTTAAAAGAATTATCAGTTGATTATGATATTGATTTAGGAAGTTTAACTAGCTCATTATCTAGTACATTTAATGATATAATATCAAATGTAGGTAAATATGTATCTGATGGAGCTATTAATATGATTAGTGTTTCAATTGGATTTTTATCTATTTTACTTATTTCTTTTTCTGTTATGATTTATTTCTTAATAGATATGGATAAAATTAGAAATGAAGTTAAACATTATTTAAAGAAAAAAAATAAACGTACATTTAATTATGTTAGAACTTTAGATCATGAAATGAAAAGTTATTTAAATGGATATGTAAAAGTTTTAATTATTACGTTATTTGAATATACTTTAGCTTTTACTATTATAGGTCATCCCAATGCAATGCTACTTGGTTTAATTGCAACAGTAGGTACTTTAATTCCTTATTTTGGAGGAATATTTACTAATATTATTGCTGCTATTACTGCATTTGTAATTAGTCCAGGATTATTTATTAGAACTGTTATTACATTTGTTATTTTATCTTCGGTTGATGGATATGTTATAAATCCTACAGTTTATGGTAAAACCAATAAGGTTCATCCATTAATAGTTATATCTTCTGTATTTGTTGGAGGAATATTGCTTGGAGTAAAAGGTATTGTTATATCATTACCACTTGCTATTATGATTATATCTACATATAAATTTTATAAAGAAGAGATTCTAGATAAAATAGAAGATATTAAAGAAAAGAACAAAGATTAATTGACTAATTAATAAAAAAATAATATACTATTTATATATTAATTATTGATTTAGAGGAGTATCATAAATGATTTTAAAAGAGAATGTGTGGTTGGTGAAAACACTAAAATCATTTATAAGAAAGACACTAAATTAAAAATAAACGTAAACTTGCGTTAAAAGTACTAAAGCACTTATGTGGAATTAAGGTGGCACCACGAGTAATTCGTCCTTATAGATATAAGGGCTTTTTGTTTTTTGGGGGTAGAGCAATTAAAAGAATTATAGATAATTCTATAAGTGAAGCTAAATGGGAAATCATGACACAAAACAAATTTAAAGAATTTGTTTTGAACAAAGATTGTGTTAGTGATCCTAAAAAATATATTTTAAGATAGGAGAATTTATATGATACAAAAACCAAAAGGTACATATGATGTTTATGGTAAATTAAGTAAACAAACAAAATATTTTGAAAAATTAGTTAGTAGTTTAATGGAAAAATATAATTATGAATATATTAGAACTCCTTTATTTGAATCTAGCAGTTTATTTCATAGAGGTGTAGGAGATTCTACTGATATAGTTACAAAAGAAACTTATGATTTTAAAGATAAAGGTAATAGAGATTTAACTTTAAGACCTGAAGGAACTGCAGGTGTTGTTAGAAGTTTTATTGAAAATAAAATTTATGCTGAATCTTTATTAAATAAGTTTTGGTATTTTGGGCCAATGTATAGATATGAGCGTCCTCAAGCAGGAAGATATAGGGAGTTTTTTCAATTTGGTGTAGAAGCATTTGGATCACTTGATCCTCTTATGGATGCTGAAGTTATAAGCATACCTGTTAATTTATTTAAATTACTTGGATTAAAAGGAATAAAAGTACATATTAACACTTTAGGAGATATGGAATCTAGAAATAATTATAAAGAAGCATTAAAAAAACATTTTGAGCCTTTTCTAGATAATCTATGTGATGATTGTAAAAATAGATTTAGTAAAAATCCACTTAGAATACTTGATTGTAAAGTTGATAATGACTTAGAATGTATGAAAAGTGCTCCTAAGATTACTGATTATTTAAATGAAATATCAAAAAAACACTTTGAAAGTGTAAAGAAATACTTAGATTCTATGAATATAGAATATATTATTGATGAATCACTTGTTAGAGGTTTAGATTATTATACACATACTGTATTTGAAGTTGAAGCAAATGTTGAAGGATTTGGTTCACAAAATGTATTATGTGGTGGTGGAAGATATAATGATTTAGTTAAAACTTTAGATGGTCCTGAAATACCAGGGGTAGGTTTTGCACTTGGACTTGAGAGACTATTTACAGCACTTGATTATGAAAATATTGATATATCAGAAAGTGAGAATATTGATGTTTATATTATGCCTTTGTGTGAAGATAAAAGTGTTGCTATTAAATATTTAAATATTATTCGTATGAATGGATATAGTGCTGACATGGATTATTTAAATAGAAGTATGAAATCTAACTTTAAAAGTGTAGAAAAATTAAATCCTAAGTACATTCTTATTATTGGTGAAGATGAAATAAATAATAATACTTTTACTTTAAAAAATAATGAAAAAAGAGTTGAATATAAAATAGAACAAGATAAAATTATAGATTTTTTAGATGAATTTGTTGGAGGTTATATAGATGAAGATTAGTGAGTTAAAAAATCATTTTGATGAAGAAATTGAAATTAATGGTTTTGTTGATAATGTTAGAAATTTACAATGGGTTCAATTTGTAATTATTAGAGATTTATCAGGGTTAGTACAAGTTACTATTGAAAAAAGTGATGAAGCAAATAAAGAGTTAGTTGAAATAGTAAATAATTTATCTATTGAAAGTACAGTTAAAATAAAAGGTGTAGTTAAAGAATCACCTAAGGTTAAATTAAATGGTATGGAAATTATTCCTAATACTATTGAAGTTACTTCTATTTCTGATACTTTACCTATAAATATTAAAGATAAAGATGCACAAGAAATTGATACTAGGCTTGATTATAGATTTTTAGATTTAAGAAATGATTATAATAAAAATATATTTTTGATTCAAAGTGATGTTGTAAAATATTTAAGAGAGTATTTATATAAAAATGATTTTACTGAAATACATACTCCTAAATTAATAGGTACTGCAAGTGAATCAGGTAGTGAAGTATTTGAAGTTAAATACTTTGATAGAAAAGCATATCTTGCTCAATCTCCTCAATTTTATAAACAAATGGCTATGTCATCAGGTTTTGAAAAAATATTTGAAGTAGGACCTGTATTTAGAGCAGAGAATTCAAATACTAATCGTCATACAACAGAATTTACTGGATTTGATGTTGAATTTAGTTATATAGATTCATATGTTGATGTTATGAATTTAGAACAAGATTTAATTATATATATGCTTAAAAATATTAAAGAAAAATATGGAAATTTGATTAAAGAAAAATATAATCAAGAAATACTTATTCCGGAAAGTTTTCCTAGAATTAAATTAAGTGATTTATATGATGAACTTGAAAAAAGATATGGATATAAAGTTGATGAAAGAGAAAAAAATGATTTAACACGTGAAGCTGAAAAATTATCATACAAGTATTCTATGGAAGAATATAATAGTGAATTTTTATTTGTTACAGATTTTCCAAGTGAAAAAAGAGCATTTTATCATTTGAGAAAAGATGGAATACCACAAGGATATGATTTGATTTATAGGGGTGTTGAAATAACTACTGGTGCTCAAAGAGAACATAGATATGAAATTCTTAAAAGTCAAGCAGAAGAAAAAGGTCTTAAAAATGATGTAGAATTTTATTTAGAATTCTTTAAATATGGATGTCCTCCACATGGTGGATTTGGAATAGGAGTAGATAGAATTACTATGTTATTACTTGGTATTCCTACAATAAAAGAATCAATGTTTATATTT
>Ga0247608_10001371_pt1 | contig 33921 bp, 23 predicted proteins | sample 176DNAGHGlowgp2_FD_193490 | JGI IMG/M metagenome (GOLD analysis project Ga0247608, IMG submission 193490) | Sheep rumen microbial communities from Palmerston North, Manawatu-Wanganui, New Zealand - 1766 DNA GHGlow gp2 | ecosystem: Host-associated > Mammals > Digestive system > Stomach > Rumen ...
AATGGGTGCTGGACAAGGTGAAAGTGACCAATATGAAACTTTCCGAACAATATCGGTACTGTCCGTTCGTTAGTAAGTGGCAGATTCCGTGAGGGGACGATGAGACGATGAGACGATGAGACGATGAGACGATGAGACGATGAGACGATGAAAACGATGAAGCGATGAAGCGATGAAGCGATGAAAAACGATGAAGCGATGAAGCGATGAAAAACGATGTGACTATAAATAATTTTGAGAATTAGACAATATAAATATGGATTTAGAGAAGAAGACAGACATTGAAGCGATTGAGTCGTTTGTGGAAAAGTACAAGGTTCTGCGGGAAGAGATTGCGAAAGTGATTGTTGGGCAGGACGATGTGGTGAAGAACGTGTTGATGGCGATGTTTAGCCGGAGCCATGCCTTGCTTATCGGGGTGCCCGGTTTGGCTAAAACATTGATGATCACTACAATTGCGAAAGCGGTAGATATGACATACAACCGTATCCAGTTCACTCCCGACCTGATGCCGTCGGACATCATGGGTGCGGAGATTCTGGACGACAACCGCAACTTCAAATTCGTGAAGGGTCCCATTTTCGCCAACATCGTGTTGGCCGACGAGATCAACCGTACGCCACCGAAAACGCAGTCCGCATTGCTGGAGGCCATGCAGGAGCGTTCGGTGAGTATGAACGGGACGACCTACGACTTGCCGAACCCATTCTTCGTGTTAGCCACGCAAAACCCTATCGAGCAGGAAGGAACATATCCGCTGCCCGAGGCGCAACAGGACCGTTTCATGTTCAACATCATGCTGGATTATCCGAGCACCGCCGAAGAGGAGGAAATCGTGAAGCGCACGATCCATGGCGACATGGTGGAGCCGCAACGCGTCCTCACGGTGGAGGAGATCATCTTCTACCAGAAGCTGTTGCAGAAAGTGCCGATTCCCGAGAACGTCTATCGATATGCGGTGAACCTATCCACGTTGACCCGTCCGGGCACTGCCAAGGCGCATCCGTGGGCGAACGATTACCTGTCGTGGGGTGCGGGACCGCGTGCTTCGCAGTTCCTGATCATTGGTGCGCGCACCCACGCCGTGCTTGGAGGCAAATACTCCCCAGACATCGAAGACGTGCGTGCCGTTGCCTATAACATCCTGCGTCACAGAATCATCAAGAACTACAAGGCGGAGGCAGAAGGCATCACCATCGAGCAAATCATCGACAAGCTGCTTGAAGCTGCCGATGCCCGATAATGAACGACAAACGATATGCGGAAACCCACCTGGAAATGGATTCTGTTTGTCTCTGCGGCGGCAATTTTCACTGTCATCATCGTCTATTCCAACAGGCTGATCAAGAAAATCGCGCAGGAAGAGCGCCAACGCATTGAAATTTGGGCGGGTGCCATCACCTACAAAACCCAAATCATCAACGAGACAGAGCGGTTTTTCGATTCCATACGCATTGAAGAGGGGAACCAGGCTTCCATTTTCGCCAAAGCGGTGAAAAAAGTGGCCGAAGCGTCCCTGTATGAGGACATCACCTTTTACCAGGACATCATTTCCGCCAACCAGACGGTGCCTACCATCATTGCCAATCCGAACGGCAACATTGACGCTGCCATCAACCTGCCCGACAGCATTCTCGCCATGAGGAACATTCGCGAATTGGGAGAAAGCCTCCAAGAGTTCGACAGTCTTAAGCTTCCCTACTATCATCGCGAATATGTGACAGTGTATTACAAGAACTCTCATATTTACGGTGATTTCCGCGAAATGATCGACAACTTGCTGGAATCCTTCTTCCAGGAGACGGTCATCAATTCGGCCTCGGTGCCGGTCATCATCACCGACAGCACCCAGATCAACGTGATCGCCGCGGGCAACATCGACTCCGTTGTCATCAATTCCCCATTCAAAGTGAATGCCAAACTTGAGAAGATGCGGGAAGAGAATGACCCCATAGTGCTGGATTGGTTAGACCACGGGAAATGTTATGTTTTCTACGAGGAGTCGTCTGTTCTGACACAGCTACGGCTTTTCCCTTTCATCCAATACGGCATTATCTTTGTGTTCCTGCTCATCGCCTACCTGTTGTTCAGCGTGACGAAACGGTCGGAGGAGAACCGCGTATGGGTTGGTATGTCGAAAGAGACGGCGCACCAGTTAGGGACTCCTATTTCCTCGCTGATGGCCTGGACGGAGCTGTTGAAAGAGATGCCTGTGGATCCCTCTATCCCACAGGAGATAGGCAAGGATGTGCACCGATTGGAAACCATTGCACAGCGGTTTTCCAAAATAGGTTCTGTGCCAGTACTGGAGCCAGCCGACATTGTGCCCATCATCGACAATTTCACCAACTATCTACAGACGCGTATCTCCTCGATGGTGAATATCCATTTCGAAAAGCCCGACCATCCCATTGTGCTGCCGTTGAACCAACAACTCTTCGAATGGGTGATTGAAAACCTGTGCAAGAACTCTGCCGACGCGATGAACGGGAAAGGGGACATCACGGTTTCCATTATCGAAGAGAAGAACAAAGTGTATATTGACATCACCGACACCGGCAAAGGAATTCCCCCGAAGATGCAGAAGCGCATTTTTTCACCGGGTTATACCTCTAAAAGCCGCGGCTGGGGCTTGGGACTGACTTTGGCCAAGCGTATCATCCAAAACTACCACCGCGGAAAACTGTTCGTGAAATCCTCCGTCATTGACCAAGGGACGACGATGCGGATTCAGTTGAATGCCGGGAATTAGCTGTTGGCTGTTATATTGGCTATTGGCTATTGGCTATTGGCTGTTGGCTGTTGGCTGTTGGCTGTTGGCTGTTGGCCGTTGGCTATTGGCTATTGGCTGTTGGCCGTTGGCTATTGGCTGTTGGCTGTTGGCTGTTGGCTAAAAGCTAATAGCTAAAAGCTAATAGCTAAAAGCTAAAAGCTAATACTGGTACTCGTAGGAGTATATGAGTTCTTTTTTCTCCATGAAGGTTTCTTCATCAAGGCTTGTACTATAGATTTTTGTCGGGTATTTTTTGTAATAATCGTAAGCATACGTGAAAGAATAGGTCTCTGAGAAGATGTCGTAGGTGTCGGTGACATAGATTCCAACGGCATTGTTAGCGCTGCAGAAAAACGTCTGCGGTTCATCGTTCAACAAGACATGATCAAGTAAAAGCGAGAAAAAATTCTTCTTGGGATTGACATTTTCGTCATAGACATACGAAAAAGTCAGTTTTTGAACACTATCCGGCCTATTTATTGTCATTTTCATATCTTTGACATTGTTCCCATCCCACGTAAAATCAATTTCGGCGGTACTATAGTCGTAGTGTTCCCGTTTTACGCCTTTTACGGAGCGACAAAGATCAAACGGCGATTCGCAGCCCGGGGAAAAGAGTTGCAGGATATCGGGCGTTTTCTCAGAAACAGACTTGGCGGATTTCCGGATGGAGATATGTGACAGTTTCTGCTTCTCAAAAGAGAGCGAATAGGTTTCCATAAGCTGGTCGCCGTAGTAAGTCTTTATCGTTGTGAGTTTTTTTCCATCATACTCAAAATCAGAGTGTTGGTTATCCATCTCAATGCGCGACAGGAGGTCGTTCTCATACAGGTAACGGCAAGTCTGGTCCACAGTTCCGTTTTTCCTGTAATACTCCACCTGATGAAGCTGGTCATCGTTCCAAAGCCACTGCTCTTTCAAGTAATGCCCGTCGGATTCACTATAGACCTTTGATATCTTCCATTTCGGATTGAACTTTCCGAGATTCTCTTTTTCACAGGAAGAGAGAGCGAGAATCGCCAAAATCGCCACACAAAGCAGTTCTAATTTCTTCATTATTAAGATGTTTTATAACAAAAATATCAAACACAGACAGTGTATCATGTCTGTCGGGGTGCAAAAATACACTTATTATTCTTTTGTATTGTCAAAAAATGTACTTTTGCAACGCTTTTGAGGAAAGTATCAATAAACGAAAATAAAACCTTATGAAGAAAAATCTTGTATTCACATTGTTATGCAGTCTGATGGCCTTCAGCAGCGCCATGGCCTGCACGAATTTCATCGTCACGAAAGGTGCGAGCCGGGATGGTTCCTGTTTCCTGACGTATGCGGCTGATTCCCATCAGCTTTACGGAGAGTTGTACTACCGTCCGGCCGCCAATTATCCGGCTGGCAGTATGATGGATGTCATTGAGTGGGACACGGGCAAGAAGCTCGGCCAGATTCCGCAGGTTGCGCATACCTATTCCGTAGTCGGCAACATGAACGAGTTCCAGTTGGCCATCGGCGAGACCACTTACGGTGGCATTGAGGAGTTGGAGCACGGCCAAGGGCTTATTGACTATGGTTCCTTGATCTACATCACGCTGCAACGGGCCAAGAATGCCCGCGAAGCCATCAAGGTGATTTCGGAGTTGCTGGACGCTTACGGATATGCCAGCGAGGGAGAGTCATTCTCCATTGTAGATCCGAACGAGGCCTGGATTATGGACCTCATCGGCAAAGGCGAGAAAATGGTGGATGCCAAGGGCAAAGTGATGAAAGGTTGGAGCAACGGAGCCGTTTGGGTGGCACGCCGCATCCCCGACGGTTATGTTTCCGGGCACGCCAACCAGTCGCGTATCACAACGTTCCCGTTGCGTGACGGCAAGACCTCCATCACCAACAAGGAGTTAGACAAGATCTTCCTTCCGACCGTGGAGACCGTCTATTCCGCCGATGTCATCTCCTTCGCCCGTATGAAGGGGCTCTATCCTAAAGACCCGAAACAGGCTCCTGACGCGGAGTTCAGCTTCTGCGACACCTACAACCCCATCACGTTCGACGGTGCGCGTTTCTGCGATGCGCGTGTGTGGGCTTTCTTCAACCACGTGAATCGTGCGGAGGTCGCCAAATACGAGGACTATGCCCGTGGCGACAACCTCAAGCACCGTATGCCTTTGTGGATCAAGCCCGCCGACAAGTCCAAAATTGATGCTCAGTTCATGATGCAGATGATGCGCGACCACTACGAAGGCACCACAATGGACATGTCGAAAGACCTTGGTGCCGGACCTTACGCCTGCCCTTACCGCTGGCGTCCCATGACTTGGTCTGTGGATGGCAAGAACTACATCCACGAACGTGCCACGGCGACACAGCAGACGGGTTTCGTGTTCGTAGCCCAATGCCGCAGCTGGCTGCCCGACATGTTCGGCGGCATCTATTGGTTCGGTGTTGACGATGCCGGTTCCAACTGCTTTGTGCCGATGTTCTGCGGCATCACCGAAATCCCTGAAGAGTACAAGGAAGGCAACGGTTCCATGGTACAATACTCCCAAAATTCCGCTTTCTGGACTTTCACAAAAGTCAGCAACTTCGTCTATACCCGTTACAGTGACATGATCAAGCATGTCAACGAGAGACAAGCGAAATGGGAAGGTAAATTCGTGAAAGACATCGAGCAGATGTCTTCAAAGATGAAGGACCTCTGCACGCAAAATCCGGACGCCGCCCGCAAGCATCTCAATGCCTACTCTGCTCGCGCCGCCCACGAAGTCTGCCAGGAATGGGACAGACTGTTTGAATATCTGTTGGTGAAATACCACGACGGCAACGTCAAGAAAGAGGAAAACGGCAAATTCGTCACCAACGGGAATGAGAAGCCGCAGGTTGTGTTCCCCGACCAACCGAAATGGCCTGACAACTGGTACAGAATGATCGTCAAGGATTGCGGTAAAAACATCGAAGCGAAGTAATTCGAAACCGTCTTGCACAAAGATTCTCCAAACCCCGAAATCAAAAACTGATTCGGGGTTTTTTATTTCATTATTTTTTCTATTTTTGCCACGTTGTTCAACCTCAGGGAAGAACAACGTTTTTTGAAAGAAAGCGCATTTTTCGCTTTTCCGTCAGTGTGAACTTGGACAATTCGCAATGTATGCACGGATAACGAAAAGGAGCTTGCCTATAAGTGTATAATTGCCAATAGGTGGGGCTCATTTTTCGGTATCTTGCATACAGGGAGTCCAAGCCCCACACCGGAGATCCGAGGAATGGAATGCTCCACTTTCTTTATGAATTCTTTAAACAACAAGACAACATGGACTCAAATTTCAAATCACCCTACATCACCTCAAACGAGGAGGGGTATCATATTGTTATCCCAACAGACATCACCACTATCGAGGAATGCGGATTTCTCGGTGCTGATGTAGAAACAGTCATCCTTCCCGAGAACATCACCGCCATTGGCAGGGGGGCCTTTATGGGATCGCGGCTGAAGAATATCGTATTACCGGACAGTTTATCCGAAATTGCGGAAGATGCCTTTTGTGCATGTGTAAACCTGAAAAAGATTTATCTGCCGTCCGGGCTCAAAGTCATCGGTGCACGTGCCTTTATGGGATGTGACAATTTAGAGACGGTGGAAATCACCTCCAATCTACAAATCATTGGAGACGAAGCATTTGCCTTCTGCAGAAGACTGAAAAGCATCACCTTGCCCGATAATGTCAAAAAAATGGGGGAAAAAGTATTCCTCGGCTGCCCCTTGAACTTTGAACACTACTCCTGCACATAAACGCGAGGCACACGCTGCGAGATGCGGGTCGTCAGCTCGTAACTGATCAGTCCTGCGGCTTCGGCCATCTCCGAAACCGTGTTGCCCTCGCCATAGACGATAACCTCATCGCCCTCATGTACGCGCAGGCCGGTGATGTCCAACATACACATATCCATGCAAATTTTGCCGATTACGGGGACTTTCTGACCTTGCACCAGCACTTTTCCGCGGCCATTACACAACTCTCGCGGATAGCCGTCGGCATAACCGATGGGGATGATGGCCACCTGTGTATCACGCTGCAGCTTCCAAGTCCGGTTATACCCAATGGTTTCGCCGGCAGGAATCTGTTTGATCTGAGTGATAACCGTTTTCAGGGTCACCACATTATGCAGTTTCCATACCATCTCAGGAATTTCAGAACAGCCGTAAAGTTGGATGCCGAGGCGCACCATATCGAACTGCGCTTCCGGAAAACGGATGATGCCCGCGCTGTTGAGGATGTGGCGGAGAATCTTGTGATCGAAGGCAGCGCAGAGCACATCGGTCATGCGCCCGAAGAGGGCAATCTGCCGACGGGTGAAGGCATCCTCGGCGGGATCTTCGGCCGCAGCAAGATGCGAAAACACCGATGCAATATGTAACTTCGGATTGTTCTTCACAATCTCAACAAGTCGTGGAAGATCCTGTAAATCAAAGCCCAAACGGTGCATACCCGTATCCACTTTGATGTGGATATTGAATTGCGGGATTTCCGGATGTCGCGCCAGCACTTCCTCCAGCTGTTGCAGATAGTAGAAATTGAAGATTTCCGGTTCTAACCGATGGTTGACCATCACCTCGAAACTGTGTGCCTCTGCTCCCAACACGATAATCGGCGTATCAATGCGGCGTTTGCGCAGGCGAACACCTTCATCCGTGTAAGCAACGGCCAGATAATCAACCCCTTGATCCAACAATGTATTGACCAATTCCACGTCACCAAGACCATACGAGGAGGCCTTCACCATCGCCACCATTTTGGTGTCGGGACGAAGACGGTTGCGGTGATAGTTCAGGTTGTAGGCCAATGCAGGCAAGTTCACCTGCATGATGGTGAGGTGGGTTTTATGCTGCAACGCATTGACCACTCGTTCGAAATGGAAGCTCCGCGCCCCCTTCACCAAAATGATTTCGTAGGAAATAGGCAGTTGAGGTAAATGGGCCAGCAAGTCAGCTGTGTCGTGGAAGAAGAGTTGCTCCTCCAAATCAAACACCCCTCTATAGCCTTCAAAGCTGTTTCCAACTGCGATCAGACGGGAAATATGATGCCTTTTCAGCTGCGCATTCAATCTTCGGAAATCCTCTTCTGTCAATTTCCCGACCTGTTCAAAATCGGAAATGACGAGCGTCTTCTTCGTCATCTGCGTTTGGGTGTCCAAAAAATTGAGTGCAGCCGACAAGGAATTGATATCCAAGCTATACGTGTCATTGACAATCACCGAATGGTTACGCCCCTCCATAATCTCAAGTCTCATGCTGATATGGGTGAGCCGTCCCAAATGGCTATTGATCTCATCGGGCTTAAATCCTACAATCAACAGTGTCACAATCACATGGGTAACATTCTCCAACGAGGCGCTGTCAATGAACGGAACGGTGTAATCATAGCCAGCGATGGAAATATTGGTGCCGCCGGAAGAAGCAGTATGCATCTGCACGGGATAAGTGCTATGGGAGTCACCCCAAGAGACCTTGTTGATGTGGGCATATTCCGGCAATTGGAGGATCATATTGAGTTCTTGATTATCATTGTGATAAATCAAGACACTCACATTTTGGAAGAGTTTGAGTTTCTCTATAATCTTGCGGTTATTGCTCGGAAAAAACTGTGCGTGCGCCGCTCCGATATTGGTAAGAATGCCAATGGTGGGGTCGATGATTTCGGCCAAGGCGCGCATCTCGTTAGGTTTGGAAATTCCCGCCTCAAACACGGCAATGTCATGCTGGTCAGACATTTGCCAGACGGAGAGCGGCACTCCGAGGCGGGAGTTATAGCTGTCAGGGCTTTTCACCACTTTGAACTTGTCATCCAAAATAGACGTGAGCCACTCTTTGACAATGGTTTTGCCGTTGCTGCCCGTGATGCCGATGACAGGATAATGGAACTGTTGGCGATGCTTTTGCGCCAGCCGCTGCAACGCTGCCACGGAATCTTCCACGAAAAGGAAATTGGCATTCTCGCATTGCACGTAGCTTTCCATCACCTTGGTTATCACAAAGTTGCGAACACCCATCTGATACAGGGAAGGGATATACAAGTGCCCGTCGTTCTTTTCCGTTTCGATGGCGAAGAAGAGGGTATGCTCCGGTGCGGTCACCTTGCGGCTGTCGATAGCCAACTCGGTGATTTGGCACTCGGGAGATCCAAGAACCGTCTCTTTCGGCTCTATAAAAGCGATAATATCAGCCAGTTGCATGCCCTATTTTCAATTAATTACAAGTCGCAAAGGTACAAAATAATCTTTTTATGGATATCTTATTTATGATAAAAAAGTGAAAATCTGAAATCCATGAAAAATCGTACTTTTGCGGCCTGATTTTTCCAAAAAAGATGCGCTACTTCCTCCACTTGGCATACAACGGCTCCGCGTTCTTCGGCTGGCAGATCCAACCGAACCACCCGTCCGTGCAAGAGACATTGGAGACCTGCCTGTCGCTGCTGCTGCACGAGGAGCGCGTGGCGGTCACCGGCTGTGGCCGCACAGATACCGGCGTGAACGCCAGCTCTTTCTACGCTCATTTCGACACCGAGAAGGATTTCTCCCGAGACGAATGCCGGCAGTTGGTCCACAAGCTCAACAACTTCCTGCCGAAGGAAGTTGTTATCTTCGACCTGTTCGAGGTGGCTCCGGACCTACACGCCCGTTTCGACGCCGAGAGCCGCACCTACCAGTACCACGTCTGTACCCGCAAAGATCCCTTCAAGCTCCAGTTCGCTTACCACTGCCACCGTGCCATCAACGTGGAGAAAATGAACGAGGCGGCGGCGTTACTGCTTCAGAACGAGGACTTTACCAGCTTCTCGAAAGTGCATACACAAGTCAACAACTTCATCTGCCACGTTACAGAAGCACACTGGGACCGTGTGGGTGACGAACTCATCTTCACCGTCACGGCAAACCGCTTCCTACGCAACATGGTCAGGGCGCTCGTGGGCACTTTGTTAGAAGTCGGCTTCGGCAAACTCACTATCCAAGATTTCCAAAACATTATCAACCAAAAAGATAGATGTGCGGCAAAAACTTCCGTTCCGGCGAATGCACTATTTTTGACGGAAGTACGTTATCCTCAAATGCTGAATGATGAATTATGAATTATGAATGATGTAACGAAAAGCCTCAATATATTAAACATAATTCCTTGAGCAGTCCCGAAGGGACAAGACGTGCGAAGCGCTAATAACCCCACACAAGGCGAAGCCGCAGTGTGGGAATGGCATGATAAAAGAAAATCAGGACATTATTAGAATGAAAAAAACAATAATATCTGCAACATACTTAATACTGGTGATAGCACTGGCATTCACCCTCCCAAGCTGTCACCGCAACAACAATGTGGAGGCGAAACTGGAGTTTTCGGCGGACACGGTGTTGTTCGACACGGTGTTCACCACCGTGACGTCAAGCACGCGAACTTTTGCTGTACGCAACACGACGGGTTCGCCCGTGGAGGTTGATATCGTATTGGCAGGCGGAAAACAGTCCTACTACAGCATCAACGTAGATGGCGTGGCGGGCACTGAGTTCCGCAATGTGGAGATTCCTGCACACGACAGCATTTTCGTCTTCGTGAAGGTAAATATAAATCCATCTGACCAAAATCTGCCCTATTTAGTGACTGATTCGGTGATGTTTTATCAGAAAAACTGCACACAAGCGGTACAATTGGTGGCTTTCGGACAGGATGCTCATTTCATCGTCCCAAACCACGGCTCCTCCTCAATGCCTTACAGGATTATCGCGCACGCTAACGAGCACGTTCACTGGACCAACGACAAGCCGTGGGTGATTTACGGCTGGGCGGTGGTGGATTCGCTCGGCAAGCTCACCATTGACCCTGGCACGAAGGTGTATGTACACCATGGTGGCGGCATCTGGGTTTATCGTTACGGCAACATCCACATCAACGGCACATTTGACAAGCCCGTGACCATCACCGGTGACCGTCTGGAACCTTTCTTCGACCGTGATTACGCACAATGGAACGCGCTATGGATTAATGAAGGCAGTGAGGACAACCTCATCGAAAACGCCATCATCTCAAATTCCTCGTATGGTATTCATTTAGAATCACTTGAAGAATTCACTGGCAACAAAACCATCATCAACAATTCAGTTATCCATAACAACCAAGTGATGGGCATCCGGGCGGAGGGCGCTGTCTTGGAGATGAACAACTGCCAAGTCAGCAATAACGGCCAATACAGTCTTGCTTTGATGGTGGGTGACTTCACCTTCAATCACGTAACCGTGGCAAACTACTTCACACAATCCTCTCGCAAATCACCCGCAGTAGCGCTGACCAACAATTTTGAAAAGACGGAAGTTATTGGTGGTGCGGCGGTTAATGTTATTTATCTCGGTGATGCAAATGCCACCTTCAACAACTGCATCATCTACGGAACCTTAAGTAATGAATTCGGAACAGGTACAAAAAGCGGTGCAGAACTAAACTACACGTTCCACAACTGCATCGTCAAAAAAGACTCCATAGAGAACAATCATTTTATCAACTGCACAAACGCAAACCCCAAATTCATAGCTACTTACGGACAGAATTACAACATTGAGGAAAGTTCCCCTGCTGTGGACGCCGGCATGACCGGCTTGGGCATCAGCACCGACATTCTCGGTCGTCTGCGCAACGGCATTCCTGATATTGGAGCGTATGAGTATTATCCCATTCCAGAGGAAAAGGCTTATGTCAGAAACAGTGGTCGCTATTAATCAATCAGACACCGCGAATAAACAGACATGTGATTTCGGAATAATTATTACCTTTGCATTTTCAAATAAATACCTTTATGAGTAAGAAAATCAACCTTTTATGCATCGCTTTGATGATGCTTGTCTTGGGTGCGCGTGCCGATGAGGGTATGTGGCTCCCCTACTCCATCAATGGCCAGAATCTGGCTGATATGCAACGACTTGGCTGCAAGCTGACGGCAGAACAAATCTTCAGCTTCAACCAGCCCAGTCTCAAGGACGCCATCGTTCAGTTCGGCGGCGGCTGCACCGGTGAACTTATCTCCCCCGAGGGACTACTGCTCACCAACCACCACTGCGGCCTCGGCCAAGTGCAAGCCCACTCATCCGTGGAGCACGACTACCTGCAGGACGGTTTCTGGGCCCGCAGCAAAGCCGAAGAGCTCCCCAATGAAGGCCTCACCGTCTCCTTCCTCGCTTACATCGAGGATGTCACCACGGCCATCCTGAAAGGTGTCACCGACGACATGTCCGAGGCCGACCGTGCCGCGAAAATTTCGGAGAACGGCAAGAAGCTGACTCTCGAGCGCAAAGGCAAACGCGATGTGGAGGTGGAAATCGTGCCGTTCTACCACGGCAACCAATACATCTTGTTCGAATACGACGTCTATAGGGATGTCCGCCTCGTGGCCTGTCCGCCGTGGGGTATCGGCAAGTTCGGCGCCGACACCGACAACTGGACGTGGCCGCGCCACAAGGGCGACTTCTGCATCTTCCGCGTCTATACCGCCCCTGACGGCTCTCCCGCCAAATACAGCAAAGACAATGTCCCCATGAAATCGAAGCACTTCCTGCCGATTTCGCTGAAAGGTGTGCAACCCGGCGACTACACGATGATTCTCGGCTATCCCGGCAGCACCGACCGCTACTCCGCCTCCGGCGCCGTGAAAAACGTTATTGACCTCGAAGGGCCCGCCATCGTGGATTGCCGTACCACCAAGTTAGAGCAGTACCGCAAGCACATGGACGCTGACCCCGCTGTCTTCATCCAATATGCCTCCAAACAGGCCAGCGTCAGCAACTATTGGAAATATTACATCGGCCAGGTGAAACAGCTGAAGCGCAACAAAGTATATGAGAAACGTTTGGAGCAGGAGCAGGCTTTCCGCCAGTGGGCCGCGCAAGACAAAAACCGCAAAGCCAAATACGACGGCATTTTTGATGAGATGGACAAGTATTGGGACTACCAGTCACAGTTCACCAAGGCTTTGATCTATTACCGCGAGGCGGGGTGGCGTGGCGGCGAGGCTGTCGCTTTTGCGATGAAATTCAGAGCGTTGAATTATGCCCTTGAACAGAAGGCGCCGCAGGAAAAAATCGACGCGTCCATCAAGAGCCTGAAATCTGCCGCAAAGGACTTCTTCAAGGATTACAACAAGCAACTGGACCGCGACGTGACGATTGCGCTGCTGAACCTTTTCTACAAAAATGTGGACCGCAACATGCAGTGTGGCTCCCTCCGAAAAGGAGACAAGACGGGCGGCGACTTCACCGCTTTTGTGGACAACGCCTTTGCAAAATCCATTTTTGTGGATGCCGACAAACTGAACACATGGTTCGACCGTCCGAAATCGCTTTCGAAGGACCCGATTTTCGCGTTGATGCTGGATTTTGTGGAAACCTACATCGAATTCACTAACGTTGCCAACAAAGTGAACTGCGGCCGCGCTAACCGCCTCTATATGGAGGGCTTAATGGAGATGCAGAAAGACCGCAACTTCTATCCCGACGCCAACTTCACCATGCGCCTTACCTACGGCAGTGTCCAGGATTGCCAGCCGGCCGACGCCATCACCTACAACTACATCACCACCCTCGACGGTGTGATGGCCAAGTATAAACCCGGCAACTGGGAGTTTGACGTGCCGCAAGACCTCATCAAGCTGTGGGAGAACCACGATTACGGCCGCTATGCCGACAAGAACGGCGATTTGGTCGTCAACTTCATCACCACCAACGATATTACGGGAGGTAACTCCGGCAGCCCCGTCATCGATGCGCAAGGCAACCTCATTGGACTCGCCTTCGACGGCAACTGGGAAGCCATGAGCGGCGACATCGCTTTCGAAAATGAAGTCCAGCGCACCATCTGCATGGATATGCGTTACCTGCTCTTCATTATCGACAAGATGGCCAACGCCCAGAACCTGATGCAGGAACTGAAGATTGTGCAATAATTGAAGAGACCTGTTACAATTAAAGAAGGGATGCCGCAATGCGACATCCCTTCTTTCTTTTGCCAGTTAGCGAATGCGATTCGCCACTACTGGAACGCGTTCTCGCTCAAGCCGTCGCCGGAGATGGCGAGGCGCGACATGTAAGACGGGGCCTCTTTGCCGAGGTACTTATCGACGTAGATCTTGGCGAGGTACTGTCCCAACATAAAGCCATGGCCACGCATACCGACCAACAGGCCATGCTCGGGATCCACGATGTAGCGCGGCTCGGTGTAGTAGCCGGCCCACGTGGCCTGGAAGCTGACGTTCTTCAGCTGCGGAATCCAGTCGATGAACATCTCCGCGCACACCTGCAGGAACTCTTGCGTATTGTATTTCAGCTCCTTGCCGGCCTGCTGCTGCTCAGTCGCGGGCGACGCGCAGCCGATGATCTGGCCGGTCTCCGCGAACTGCTGACCATAGACGGCGGAGAAGCCTTTGTACTTCCGACGGTCGATGAGCATGTCCAAAGAGTCGCCGTCCTTACCCAACATCGGCAGACGATGCGTGATAAAGGCCTGGTGTTTAATCGGATATAAGCCAAGATACATACCCAACTGTTCTGCGAATTTGTTGGCGCTCGGTCCGAGGGAGTTCACGAAATGTTCGCAATGGTACTCCACGTACTCTTTGTCGTGGGTCTTCACCAACGCCATGAAACCCTTGGCGGTCTTGCGCACCTCTAACAGACGGGTGTCCTCCAGCAGCACGCCGCCGTGCTCAATGGCGATGTTGCGGATGTAGTTGATGGTGGGACCCGGCGTGGCCTGCCAGCACGCATTGGTGATGCAGGCAGCCTGATAGGTGTTGAGGTTCGGGTTGAAGTAGGGTGAAACCTCCTTCACGAAGTCCTTCTTATCGACCATGTAGCCGTCGCTCCATTCGAGGGATTTCTCCAATGCCTTATAGTTGGCCTCGTCGTGGGCGAACCCGACGTAACGTGTGGGCTTGTAGTTGATGTTGGTGACCTTCTGGATGGATTCGAAGATGGCGCGGTTGTGTTCCGCGATATCCGCGATTTCCGGTACAGAGAAGCTGGGACGGCCGCCACCGATGCAGCGCCAGGAGGAGCCGCGTTCGGCGTTACAGAGCACCACCTTCTTGCCGGCCTCGGCGAAGTAACGGAACAGGCCGCTGCCCGTGATGCCGCCGCCCGCCACGAAGACGTCGCACTCAACCTTCTTGGTCGGATGGCCGTTGACGTTCGTCACGAAGACTTCGGGCTTGTCGTTCGGGCAGAGTTCGCCGATGTTGAGCTGAGAGGAGAGCGGGCCGCGCGGGGTGGCGTCGCCCACGACTTCCACACCGTGGCCAGCCAGCAGCAGCTTCACGCGCGGGATGCAGCGTTTGCCGCGGCACGGACCCATGCCGATGCGGGTGATGTGTTTCAACTCATCCACGGAGATGATCTTCTTGCCCTTCACGGCCTCGAGAATAGTCTCAATCTTCACGTCGTCGCAATGGCAGACGAAGGCGGGATCTTCTTCTTTCTTATCCAGCTTTTGCCAGTTCAGCGGTTCGGGATAGTTCTCCTTCAGGATGAAACCGGTAACGTTCATCATTGCTTCACCACTGATATCCAGGGCTTTCACGCGGGCGACGTGCGTCTTGTTCTCGCCCTTCGTAATTTTTTCGATGATGCCTTCGCCGACCTTCTGGCCATTGTCATCCACCAAGAAAACCTCGGCGTTCTCCTCCGCATCGTACTCGAACGGCAGGAAGAGCCAGTTCTTCGGGATGTTGTAGCCGAATAGAGCCAAGCCGGGACAATGGTTGACGCACTTCATACAGCCGATACACTTGTCGTAATCGATCTGCGGCACGTGGTTGGTGGCGATTTTGGTGATAGCGCCTTGCGGGCAGGCGAACGTGCAAGGGTTGCAGGCGAAACCGTAGAGACAGTCGGCCATGACGAACGGCTTCTGCAGACGGTCGCCGCAGGGACGGTTGGGTTTTTCAAGCACGCGCACAGGATGTTGCTGGGAATCAGCGTAATCCTTGGTCACGGCGAGGTAGTCGTCGTAGTTGAAACGCACGTTGAGCGCCTGGGCAATCTCCATGGCGGCCTGCTTGCCGCGCAGTACTGCGCAAGTGCCCTCACCCACGCGGGTGGCGTCGCCAATGCCGTAGGTGTTGAGCCCGAAAGTGACCTTGCCCTTTTCAAGGATGAGGTTGTCAGGCTTCAGACCGGTACATATATTAATAAGGTCGATGTCTTTGATGACCTGTTCCGTGCCGGGCACGGGTTGGAAGTTCTTGCATTCGGCAATCACCGCACCGATCACGCCGGTATGGTCCTCGTTGGGGATGGCCTTGAGCAGCGTATGGGAAGTGATGATGGGGATGCCGAGACGGCGCACGCGGTTGGCCTGCACCGGGAATCCGCCCTCGTGATCCATGGCCTCGACGATGGCCACCACTTTCGCACCCGCCTGAACGGCCTGATACGAAGTAAGGTAGCCGATATTGCCGGCACCGATGGTAAGGATGCGCTTGCCGAGGAGCGTGTGCTGCAGGTTCATCATCTTCTGCACAACAGCGGCGGTATAGACGCCCGGCAGGTCATCGTTCTCGAAGGTGGGCATGAACGGGAACGCGCCCGTAGCCACGACGAGGAAGTTGGCATCCACGAAGAAGATGCTGCCGTCCTCCATATTCTTGGCGGCCACACGCTTGCCTTCGAGAATGTCCCACACGGTGCTGTTGAGCAGGATGCCGGAGTGGTCGTCACCAGCCAGCGTCTTGGCGATGTCGAAACCGCGCATACCACCGTATTTCTGCTCCTTCTCGAAGAAGAAGAACTGGTGAGTCTGCATCGTGAACTGACCACCGATACGGTCGTTGTTGTCGATGACGATGTTGGGGATGCCGAACTTGTTGAGCTGTTCGCGGCAGGCGAGGCCGGCAGGACCCGCGCCGATGATGGCGACCTCGGTCTTATAGACTTTCGGAGCGGCGGCGGGTTTGTCAGCAGCGGTTTCGGGAAGATAGTTGTGGGCAATCTCCTCCACTTTCTTGACGCCATCGACGAGAGTGACGCAGATGCGCTTCACCACACCATCGACGAGCATTTCGCAGGCGCCACACTTGCCGATGCCGCAGTCCATGCTGCGCTCGCGGCCTTTCAAACTGTGACTGTGGATGGGAAAACCCGCCTGATGCAATGCAGCGGCGATAGTGTAGCCTTTCGCGGCCTTCACTTGCTGACCCTTGTACTCAAAGGTCGTGATCTCCCTTTCGGGAATATCCAAAATGGGATGGTGTAAAATTGGATACATGATTCTTGTTCTTATATTTTTGATTATTGTTGATTCCAAAAATTACAAGTTGCAAAAATAGTTTTTTTTCAATTTCATCGCAAAAAATCGTATTTTTGCCGCCGTTTTGAAAGGGGTGCCGTATGGCTGAGATCAGACCCGTTGAACCTGATGCGGATAATGCCGCCGTAGGGAAATTCACAACGTCCTCTTATCCCTCTTTCAGTGTGTTTAACTTATTAATAACCAAACTGTTAGAGCTATGTTTAAAAATGTACAATGTACAATGAACAATGTACAAAACACAATGCACGTAGATAATCCCACGAGACTCAAACGGAAACGTGGAATTATCAATTATCAATTATCAATTATCAATTTATTGCTGCTTTGCATGCCTGTAGCCCTCTTCGCGCAGCAACCGGACACCGTGCAGCAGGGTACGGTGCCGGAGGTGACCATCCAATTCACGAAGCCCACGGTGCAGCAGTCGGCGAACGTTACCACGATGTCGATGCCGCAGATCCGTGCACAGCAAGGTAACGGCAGCGTCAACAACCTGCTGGAGCTGATGCCCTCCGTGGTGGTCACTTCCGAGTCGGGTAACGGGTTGGGCGCCACCTACATGTTCATCCGCGGCATCGACCAGACCCGTATCAATACCACCCTCAACGGCGTGACCATCAACAACGCCGAGTCGCAGGGTTCGTGGTTGGTGAACCTGCCCGACATGGGAACTTATATCGAGAATGTGAGCGTGCAGAGCGGTGCCAACACTTCCGACGGTAGTACTTCCTACGGTGCCCGTGTCGATTTCGTGACCCGCGACATCCCGTTGAAACCTTTCGCCGAGGCCCGCACCGCGTATGGTTCCTTTAACACTTTCCACAACATGGTGAGCGCGGGTACCGGACTCATCGGCAAGCGTTTCTCCATGCTCGCCTCCTTCTCCGACATCCGCAGCGACGGCTACATCGACTATTCCGGTGTACGCCTCAACTCGGGCTTCCTCACCGCGCAACTCGACCTCTATAATTTCAAGAAGAACAAGGACAACGGTAAATTGCGTTTTCATTTGCTCTTTGGCAAGGAGAATTCCGGCTTAGCATGGAATGGTGTGCCTTACGACAGTCTTGCCACCAACCGCACCTACAATTCTTGCGGCGAATATTACGACGACAACGGTGTGCGTCACTACTACGAGAATTCTTACGACCACTACACCCAGACTTTCTACCAGTTAGAGTATCTCAAGGATTGGATCCGTCAGGGAGGCCTCCAACACCACAGCTTGCAGGTGATGCCCTATCTTACTCGTGGTTTCGGTTATTATGAGCAATATAAGGATGACAAAAAAATCAACAAATACGGCTTAGAGCAATTGCACGAGGATCAGAATCGTACTGACTTGGTTACGCAAAAGTATTTGGACAACTACTACTATGGACTCCATGCGCAATACACAGGTTCACAAGTGTTTAAAAACCATACCGACCAAGGTTTGCGTTGGGTGGCCGGCGCTGATGTGAGCAACTACAACGGCAACCACTACGGTGACATCGTTTGGGTGCAATCCGACAGAGTGGTGGAGTGCCCGCCGATGTATGAGTGGTATCGCGGCACTGGCAACAAGTTGCAGTCTAAGGTGTTCGGTAACTTGCGTTACTTTATCAAGAACTTCAGTGTGACCGGCGAGCTGCAGTACCGCCGGGTGGATTACACCATTGACGGTGTTAACGACGAACTGGCTCCTATTCCGCAGGAGTACCACTGGAACTTCGTGAACCCGAAAGTCGCGTTGCACTATTACCTGCCACGCCCGAAGGTGAAACATAGCTTCGACCTCTCTTTTGCAACGGCCAACCGCGAACCCACCCGCAACGACCTCGTGGGTGCCCCCGACGACCGCAAACCGGTACCGGAAACCCTTTACGATGTGGAGTTCAGCTATATGAACTATAATGACAAATACTTCTTCAACACTACATTATACGGAATGTACTATAAGAACCAGCTGGTGCGCACTGGCGAGCTTGACCAGACCGGTGACCCGCTCATGACGAATGTTGATAAGAGCTACCGCGTGGGTATTGAGTTGTCTGCTGCCTACAAACCTGTGCGTTTCTTCACCTGGCATATCAACGGCGGCTTCAGCCTCAACCGCATCCTCAACTACACACACTATGTCGAAGATTGGGAGAACGGCGGCTACGTGGAGCAGCAGATCGGCAATACGCCCATCGCCTATTCCCCGAACATCGTGCTGGGCAACGACTTCACCTTCACCCCGCTCAAGGACTTCAACATCAGCCTGATCACCAAGTTTGTCAGCAAACAGTACCTTGACAACTCCGGTGACGCGGCTTACATCCTGAAACCTTACACATACACCAATCTGCGTCTCTCCTACACCTTCCACTTCAAAGCGTTGAAGGATTTGGAACTGTTCCTGAACGTCAACAACCTCTTCAACACGAAGTATGAGACCAATGCTGCTCTGTATGAAGGTTACTATGGCGGCGAGATTTCGTATGATCCGTACTATTTCCCGCAGGCGGGCATCAATTTCCTCGGTGGCGTGAGAGTCCGGTTTTAATCGATCAGATTTTTATTGACTATTATTGTAGAGACGTTTCGCGAAACGTCTCTACTTTTTTTATAATTCGTCATCTCATCGCTTCATTGTCTCACCGAAAAAGTGTATTTTTGCACCAAATTTAAAAAGATGAAAACATTACGACAAGAATTTTTAGCCCATATTGGTCAAACCTCGCCAGAGCCGCTCCTTATTGAGGTGGAACGTGCTGAGGGAGTGTACTTTTACACGCCCGAGGGCAAACGATATTATGATTTGGTTTCCGGTGTGTCTGTGAACAATGTCGGACACGCGAACCCGAAAGTGACGGCCGCCGTTCAGCAACAAGCCGCTGATTATATGCATATTATGGTCTATGGCGAGATGGTGGAGCGCCCGCAGGTGCAATACGCCACTCAGATTGCCAACTTGTTGCCTGATCCGTTAGACAGCGTCTATTTCGTCAATTCCGGCAGCGAGGCGGTGGAGGGCGCTTTGAAGCTGGCCAAGCGCTATACTGGGCGGCATAAGATGATGTCCATGCACTGCGCCTATCATGGCTCTAACCATGGTTCCCTCAGCATGATGGCTTCTCCCGAGGGCGACACATGGAAAGCCCCGTTCCAGCCGCTGCTTCCTGATGTGGGATACCTGTGGTTCAACAACTTCGGCGACCTCAACCGCATTGACGACCAAACCGCCTGCGTGCTGGTGGAGCCGGTACAGGGCGAGGCTGGCGTCATCCCTCCGGAAGACGGCTACCTACAAGCACTCCGTCAGCGTTGCGATGAAACCGGCACTATGCTGATATTCGACGAGATACAGACAGGAATGGGACGCACCGGCACCATGTTCGCCATGCAAAAATACGGAGTGACCCCTGACATCGTTTGCCTTGCAAAAGCTTTCGGTGGCGGAATGCCCCTCGGCGCTTTCATCTCCTCGAAAGAAATAATGGACTCCCTGCAAAGCAATCCCGTATTAGGCCATATCACTACCTTCGGAGGACATCCCGTATGTTGTGCCGCTGGGCTTGCTGCTCTGAATTATATTATAGACAATCAGCTTGTTAAAGATGTTGAAAGAAAAGGGAAACGTTATGAAGATGCGTTGAGGAACGCTCCGAATGTGTTGGAGATCCGCCGCAGCGGTCTGCTTATGGCCATCGAACTCGGCACCTCCGAGAAACTCTTCAAAATGATGGCGCTTTTCAAAGAAAACGGTATCATGAGCGACTGGTTCCTCTTCTGCGACACCGCCTTCCGCATCTCCCCGCCGCTGACGATTTCCGATGAGGAGATTGATGACTCTTGCCAGATAATCCTGGAATGCCTGAACAAACTATAACTATAAACTTAGACTTAAACTTAGACTTAGACTTAAACTTAGACTTAGACTTAAACTTAGACTTAAACTTTCAACCCGCTTCAATAACCCATAACCCATAACCAATAACCATTCTAATGACCACTACCGACATACTACAAACCCCCATCGAATTCCTGAAAGGCGTGGGTGAAAAACGCGGTGCTGTGCTCCGAAAAGAGTTCAACATCCAGACTTTTAATGACTTGCTCTACTATTTTCCCTATCGTCACATTGACAAATCGCATGTATATCATGTCAGCGACATTGTGAATGACGGCGGCTATATCCTGCTGCGCGGCTCCATCCAAAATATCCGGATTGTCGGGCAGATGCGTGCACAGCGACTGACTGCGATATTCTCAGACGAAACGGGGTCTATCGAGTTGGTGTGGTTCAACGGTATCCGCTGGGTGCAGGATGTGTTGAAGTCACGCAAGGAGTTTGTCATCTTTGGCAAACCAACACTTTTTAATGGCCGGTGGAACATCACACATCCTGAACTTATTGACCCGGCGCAACAACAGAACTCGCCCGTATCTTTGCGTTTCCAACCACTGTATAACACCTCCGAGACCGCTAAGAAAAAGTCATTGGACTCCAAGGCGGTGGCCAAGTTGACGGCAAATCTGCTCGCTCAAGTAAAGGATATCATCCCGGAGACAATGCCAATGGAGATGGTGGAGGAGCTGCATCTGATGTCGCTTCGTGATGCTTTGGTCAACATCCATTATCCTGAGGACAGTCAGAAACTGTCACAGGCCACCCTCAGACTAAAATTCGACGAACTGTTTTTCACTCAACTCAAGCTACTGAAGCTCAAACTGATAAACACTAACCGATTTGAGGGTTACCCGTTCAAACAGGTCGGTCATTATTTCAACACATTTTATAAGGAGTGCCTGCCGTTTGACCTGACCAATGCGCAAAAGCGGGTTCTTCGGGAAATCCGTGGCGATGTGGGCAGCGGTCACCAGATGAACCGTCTGTTGCAAGGCGACGTGGGTAGTGGAAAGACCATTATCGCGCTGTTCAGCATGCTATTGGCTATAGATAACGGATATCAGGCCTGTATTATGGCTCCCACTGAAATTCTGGCCTCCCAGCATTACGAGAAAATCAGCAAACAGTTGGAACCTTTGAACTTACATGTTGAGTTTCTTTCGGGATCCACCAAGACAGCCAAACGCAAGCAAATTCTGACGGATTTGCAAAACGGAGAGGTGAATATCCTTATTGGCACGCATGCTTTGATAGAGGACAATGTGGTGTTCAGCAAGTTAGGACTTGTTGTGATTGATGAGCAGCACCGTTTCGGGGTGGAGCAGCGGGCAAAGTTGTGGCGGAAGAGCGGAGCCACGCCTCCTCACATTCTGGTGATGACAGCCACTCCCATCCCACGCACTCTCGCCATGACTCTTTACGGTGATTTGGACGTTTCCGTCATTGACGAGCTACCGGCGGGTCGAAAACCCATCGTCACGAGCCATTTTTACGAGAAAGACCGCCTCAAAATGTTCGGTTTTCTAAAAAAACAGATTGCGGAAGGTCGGCAGGTTTATGTGGTGTATCCGCTGATTCAGGAGTCCGAAGCGCTGGATTTGCTGGACTTGCAGGCTGGTTACGAGGCTTTTGAACGCAGTTTCCCGCCGCCTGAATACAGCATCGGGGTGGTTCATGGCAGGATGAAGGCCGAGGAGAAGGACTACACCATGGGTTGTTTCAAAAAGGGGCAGATTCAGATTCTGCTCTCCACCACCGTCATCGAGGTGGGCATTGATGTGCCGAACGCCACGGTGATGGTCATTGAGAACGCCGAGCGGTTCGGATTGTCGCAGCTACACCAGTTGCGTGGACGTGTGGGGCGTGGCGGCAACCAGTCCTACTGCATCCTCATGTCCAAGTACGAGCTTTCCACCGAGGGCCGCAAGCGGCTAAACGCCATGGTGGAGACCAACGACGGCTTCGAAATCGCCAATTTCGACCTGCAGCTGCGCGGTCCCGGCGACCTGCAGGGCACGCGGCAGAGCGGGATGTTGGACTTCAAAATCGCCGACCTCACCAAAGACGAGAAATTAGTGGCCTACACCCGCAACTACGCGCAACAGATTCTCGAAAAAGATCCGGATTTGACGCTCCCCGAGCACAAACGCCTTGCCGAAACACTAAAAAAACAGATGCAACGGGATACAAACTGGAGTGTCATAAGCTGACGTGAGACGTAAGACGTGAGACTTTGGGGTTGTACGTTATTCTATACCATAGTTATAGTCAAACGAAAAAGGAGGTGAATTCACCTCCTTTTTCATATATAACAAATACAAATGAACTAAAAAAAACGGCGTTGTCGGTTTATTTTACCAAATCGACGATGGCCTTGAATGCCTCAGGATTATTCATCGCGAGGTCGGCGAGAGCTTTGCGGTTGAGCGCAACGTTCTTCTTTGCTAAATTGCCCATCAGGACAGAGTAAGACATTCCATATTCACGGGCACCGGCGTTGATACGGGTGATCCACAGGCTTCTGAAATTTCTCTTTTTCGCTTTTCTGTCACGATAGGCGTATTGCTGGCCTTTCTCCCACGAGTTTACCGCAACGGTCCAGACGTTTTTGCGTTTTCCGAAATAACCGCGGGTACGTTTTAAAATCTTTTTTCTTCTTGCTCTTGAAGCAACATGATTAACTGATCTTGACATAACTTTTTTTCCTTTCTGTTCGCGTCAGTGGCATAAAGCGCTTCGGGAACTGAACGTGAACGTTTTTGTTTGTTAATTAATTAATTTAGCACTGTCCGAGCATTTGCTTGACGGTGCGATCCAGGTTTTGTTCGACAATAGCACTATAAGCCAGGTTACGTTTTCTCTTTTTGGTTTTTTTGGTGAGAATGTGGCTATGGTAAGCATGATGTCTCTTGATTTTTCCGGTGCCGGTCAAAGTGAATCTCTTCTTGGCAGCGGATTTCGTTTTAATTTTCGGCATTTCTAATTGATTTTTAAGGTTTATATATAGTATTTGTTATATATTACTTTTTGGGTTTCGGCACCATGAGGATGGTCATGTTGCGTCCAGTCAGCACCGGCATCTGATCTACTTTGCCGTAATCCTGGAGGCGTTCGGCGAATTTGAGGAGTTCCAGCTCACCGTTGTCTTTGTAGATGATGCTGCGGCCGCGGAAGGTCATGATGATCTTCACCTTGTAGCCGTCTTGCAGGAAACGGATGGCGTGGTTGCACTTGAACTCCACATCATGTTCGCTGATCTGCGGACTCAAACGTATCTCTTTAATCTCCGTCTTGGCGCTGTTCGCCTTGATCTCTTTCAGTTTTTTCTTCTGTTCGTACAGATATTTCTGGTAATCCATCACTTTGCACACAGGAGGATTGGCCTGAGGGGAAATCTCCACCAGATCCAAGCCGTATTCATCAGCAATGGAAAGCGCCTCACGCAACGAGACGATTCGGGGTTCAATGTTGTCGCCCACCACACGCACGACCTGCGCCGTGATATAGTTGTTGATACGGTGTTGGGCTTCTTTTTTGTTTTTAGGGCCGAAACCTTTGTTCGGACGGTTGTTCTGAGCGATGACCAAATTCTTTCTTTTTAGTGTAAAAACTTTATTTATAATTTTTTGGGCGGCAAAAATACACAATTTTTAATTGTATAATTCGTTTTCTCATTTTTTTTATTTTTGCAGCCTTATATTTATACTGAAAATGAAGAAGACGATTATCGCTATATTGGTGTTTTGCACAGCGTTGCTGACATTCCCCACTGCGCCTGTGCAAGCACAAAATTCAGAGGTGGGAGCTTGTGTGGGGACTATGTTCTACCTTGGAGATCTGAATCCGAAAAAGCTTTTCGCTCAGCCTCATGTGGCAGCCGGACTGGTCTATCGCTATAACATCTCCCCTCGTTGGGCTATCAAAGCGGACTTCATGTTCGGGAAAGTGTCCGCAAGTGACTCCCTGACCAACAACGGATATGCCCGCAATCTCAGTTTCTCCTCCCCGATCACAGAATTTTCTGTTGTCGGCGAGCTGAACTTTTTTCAATTATACACCTCTACGGGAAAGAATCACTTTGCCCCTTACATTTTTGCCGGTGTCACTGTCTTCTCTTTCAATCCGATGACAGAATACAATAACGAAACATACGAACTACAAAGCTTGGGCACGGAAGGACAAGGGCTGAACGACATGCCAAAGAAATATTCTCTGACACATTTCGCCTTACCTTTTGGCATCGGATTCCGCTTTAATATCGGAAGATATGTCAGTTTGGGCGCCGAATGGAGTTTCTGGTACACCTTCACCGATTATCTGGATGATGTGGGCGGAACTTATTACGACAACGAGCTGCTGCGGGAACAGCGCGGCGACATCATCGCTAACTTGGCAGACAGGTCTCCCGAACTTACAGATCCTGATGGAAATCCGCTCCCGTTGCACCAAGCAGGCGAACAAAGAGGCAATCCCACCACACACGACCTCTATTCGTTTGCCGGCGCCACCCTGACCGTGAAATTCGGTAATTCGGACAGAACCTGCGAATTAAAAAAGAAACGTAAGAAATACTAATAAATATGGAAAAAGAGATCAAACACATAGCTATCATCATGGATGGCAACGGCCGTTGGGCTCAACAGCACGGCCATGAACGTATTTACGGTCACTTGAAAGGCGTGGATTCCGCACGCGATGTCGTGAAAGGTGCCAACGCACTCCACATCCCCTACCTCACCTTGTATGCTTTCTCCACTGAAAACTGGAATCGTCCGACAGATGAAGTCAACTATCTCTTCGAATTGATGGCTGAAACGTTCCTCAAGGAAATTGAAAACCTGATCAGAGACAACATCCGGGTTGTATTCTCCGGCCGGATCGACACCCTTCCCGAAGCCACCAAAAAGGTCATCATGGACACGATTGAACAGTCCGCACATTGTACGGGCACCACGGTGAACATGGCCATCAGCTACAGCGGCCGGGCGGAACTTGCCGACACGGCCAAACAAATCGCCCGTCAAGTCGCCGAAGGCAAACTCAATCCTGAAGAGATTGACGAGCAAACCATTTGCCAAAACCTTTATCATCCGGAAATCCCCGATGTGGATCTGATGATTCGCACCGCCGGAGACCAACGTATCAGCAACTTCCTGCTGTGGCAACTGGCATACGCGGAACTCTTCTTCACACCTGTTATGTGGCCTGAATTCCGCAGAGAACACCTGAAGGAAATCATCGACCAGTTTTCCCACCGTGAACGCCGTTTCGGAAAAACTGGCGAACAAGTCCGAGCACATTGATATTTTCACTATCTTTGCCGACTTTTCTTGAGAAGAATGCGTTTGTTGCAAAATATTGTCCTAGTGCTGGTTATATGTCTCAGCACCCTCGCCGCCCGTGCACAAGTTGTGGTCGGGGGTGGTGTGCCTGACAATCCCTTGAAAATCGACTACTCGGATCCCAAGACATACGAAATCGGCGGCATCACCTCCTCGGGAACCGCTCCGCTCGACCAACGGGTGCTTCCTTTCCATGTCGGTGATGTAATTGAAGTTCCTGGGGAAAAAATCTCCAAGGCTGTAAAAAGCTTATGGAACACCGGCTTGTACGAGGACGTGGAGATTACAGCCACCCGCGTGCAAGGCAACCTCATCTTCCTGGACATTCGGCTTGAAGACCGCTCCCGACTCAGCGCATTCGGTTTCAAAGGCACTACAAAAACCGAGGAAAACGACCTCCGGGAAAAACTGAACATCTCCCAGGGCAATATCGTGAATGACAATATGATCATCACGTGCAAGAACATCATCCGCAAATATTACATTGACAAAGGCTTCTTCGTATGCGATGTGGATGTGCAGCAGATTCCCAACGAGAAAATCAAAAATGCCGTCAACCTCCTTTTCGACATTCATAAGTCTAAAAAAGTCAAGATTGACAAAATCACCATCAATGGCAACAAAGGAGTCACAGATGCCGTCCTGCTCCGCTCCATGAAGGAAACCAAAGAAAAATTCCGTTTCATGCCCCTTTACAAGGCGGACACTGCCATCGCATACCTCTTCAAACACAAAGGCTATTATCAATCCAAAGATATCAAAGACCATTTGGACAACTATTTTGCGGATCGTGTAAAGCTCAGAATATTCAAGCCTTCCAAATTCATTAAGGAAAGTTATGAAAAAGACAAGGTGAACCTCATCAACCGGTATAATGAACTCGGGTACCGCGACGCAGTCATCACTCACGACACCTTCTATGTCAAAAGGAACAACATGTACATTGACATAGACGTTGATGAGGGTGCGCAGTATTATTTCCGGAACATCTCGTTTGTAGGCAATACCATCTACCCCACTTCGCTTCTCAAACAACTGCTCGGCATCAGCAAAGGTGACATCTATAACCAGAGCCTGCTGACCAAAAACCTGACCATGAAGGAAGACGGCGAGGATATTGCCTCCCTTTACATGAACAACGGTTACTTGTTCTTCAGTGCCAACCCCGTGGAAGTCGGTATTGATGGCGATTCCATTGATATCGAAATCCGTATCCGGGAGGGCAAGAAGGCCAAATACAATCAGATTACGATTGCGGGCAACACCAAGACGAATGACAACGTGATTCTTCGTGAACTCACCACCATTCCCGGACAGCTGTTCAACCGCGCCGACATTATCCGTTCGCAACAGGTGCTGATGGCCATGGGGTACTTCAACCAAGAGAAGATGGACGTTCAGCCGCGCCCGAATGAAACCGACGGCACCGTGGACATCAACTATGTGGTGGAGGAGACAACCTCCGACCAACTCTCGCTCTCTGCCGGATTCGGCGCCATGGGTTTCATGCTCACCGCCGGCATCGCCTTTAACAATTTCTCCACAAAAAAGCTTTTCAAAAAAGACGCCTGGACCCCCATCCCTGGCGGTGACGGACAACGCATCGCCCTTAATGCCTCTGTCAGCACCAAATACTACCAATACTACAATTTCTCTTTCACCGAACCCTGGTTGGGCGGAAAGAAACCCAACGCTCTTACTGTCGGCGCCTATTACCAAAAGCAGACCAACGGCTATAACAAAAAAGATGACGACAAATACGCATACACCAGCATTGCAGGTGCATCTTTATCCATTGCCAACAAACTAAAATGGCCGGACGACTACTTCCAGATGTCCCATACCTTGTCTTACGAATACTACAATGTGAAAAAATGGGGTTCCTTCATCTTCCCCACCGGCTATGCCCACAGCTTGAGCTATATTTTCACTATATCCCGAAACTCAATCAACGCACCTATCTATCCTCGTGAAGGTTCCGAAATCACCTTCTCCATGCAGCTGACACCGCCATATTCCGTCCTTTCGCATAAGGACTACAGCAACGCCACTGACCAGGAGAAATACAAATTGTTGGAATATCACAAATGGAAACTCAGCGTGTCGTGGTTCACACGCATTGTGGACAACCTGGTGCTGAATGTGCGTATGAAAATGGGATTCATGGGGTGTTACAACAAAACCATCGGTATCTCCCCGTTCGGCAGATTCTATCTTGGCGGTGACGGCATGAGCAACTTCTCTTACGACGGCCGCGAGATCATCGGTATGCGCGGTTATGAAGACGATGTCCTCTCTCCCAATGTGAACGGCAGCGTCATCGGTGCCTCTATTTACCAGAAATTCACCGCGGAACTGCGTTATCCGATCACCCTCAACCCATCGGCGACCGTTTATGTGCTGGCTTTTGTCGAAGCCGGTAAGGGCTGGATCGACAAACGTGAGTACAACCCGTTCCAGATGCACAAGTCCGTCGGTTTAGGTGTGCGTGTCTATCTGCCGATGTTCGGCCTGCTTGGTTTCGACTGGGGTTACGGTTTTGACCCCGTCCCCGGCATCTCCAACTGGCGGAAGCAGTTCCACATCTCCATAAACCAATCTATAGATTAAACTTATGACAATATTATAGTCTTACCAAAAGTTAACAATAAAAAAATATAAACGATGAAAAAACAACTCTTATTCACAGGCTTATTGATGCTGATCGCGTTTTTCGGATTCGCACAGAAATATGCGTATATCAATTCCGAATACATTCTTTCCCAAATTCCTGAATACAAAGAGGCCCAGGCTGAATTAGACCGCGTGGCTGTGCTTTGGCAAAAGGAAATTGAAGCCAAATTCTCCACGATTGACTCCATGTACAAACGCTACCAGGTGGAGTCCATCACCCTTCCGGAGCAAATCAAACGGAGCCGTGAAGAAGCCATCATCGCCCAAGAAAAGGCTGCCAAAGATTTGCAAAAGAAACGTTTCGGTCAGGACGGCGATCTTTTCAAGAAACGCGAGGAACTGGTGAAACCCATCCAAGACCGTGTAATCAATGCCGTTAACGACTATGCCAAAGAAAAGGGTTATGCTTTCGTTTTCGACACCGCCGGCGATTTGACTATCATTTACGCCGACCCGAAATGGGACATCAACGAGCAGGTGCTCTCAAAAATGGGCATCTCCGTAAACAGAGATATGGATGAATAATATATAATAAGAACGTAAAGAAAATTTCAATGAAAAAGATTGTTTTGATTTTGGCTATCGCCGGACTATTTTCTGTCCAAGCTGCCCATGCGCAAAAATATGGACACGTTAATTCAAGTGAAATTCTGGAAGTGATGCCGGGAATTGACTCTTTGCAAATCAAATTGCAAGCTTTCCAGCAAGATTTACAGTCTATGTATGAGAACATGATGACGGAATATCAAACTAAAAAGGAGAAATTTGACCGCGAAGTCGGTACCATGTCTTCCGCAGTGCGTCAAGTGCGTGAAAAAGAACTGATGGATCTGGGCAACCGTATTCAGGAATTCCAAGCCAGCGCGCAGGAAGACCTTGAGGACAAACAGTACGAGTTGGCCAAGCCTTTCCAAGATGCCATTCAAGAAGCTATCAACAAAGTGGCGAAAGCCAATGGCTACTCCTACATCTTTGACACGAAAACGCTGCTGTACTACGGCACCTCCGATGATATCACCCCGCTGGTAAAAAAAGAACTTGGCATTAAATAGTGGCTATTATGAAAAAAATCCTCATAATTTGCATTATTGCGGTGTGCTGCCTCACCGCCGGATATGCCCAAAAGGCGAAATTCGGGCATGTTGATTATGGCACTGTCATGAAGGAGATGCCCGGCATCGACACCGCACAACAAGCCTTGCTGGAATACCAGCAAGAGTTGGAAGCTGTGGGCAAACAGATGGCTGACGAGTTCAAGACCAAACAGGCCGAATACGCCAATCTGGCAAACACGACCACTTCCTCTGCCATCTTGAAAGTGAAAGAGGACGAATTGACGAAACTCTACACCCGACTTCAGGATTTTGTTTCCTCCAGCGAGATGGATATCCAGAACAAACAAATCGAACTCCTCAAACCCTTCCAAGACAAACTTCTGGAGGCTATCAAAAAGGTGGCGGAAAACGGCAAATACACCTACATCTTCGACATCACCATGTGCGCTTACTACTCCGACACTGAAGATATTACCGCCGCCGTCAAGAACGAATTGGGTATCAAATAATTAAAACAGAAAAAAACGTATATCCCTGTAGAGACGCAAAATTTTGCGTCTCTACATTGTTTATATGACAATGTAACGATACTCTTGAAATAAACTAACAACCCCAAAGTCTTACGTCTTACGTCTCACATCTTCAATAATCCATAACCTATAACCCATAACCATTAAAAATGAACCCTTTCACCCAAAACTGGACCACTTTGCGGCAAACTCCGCCGTTCAATGAAATCAAAACCGAACATTATCTGCCTGCGTTTGAGCAAGCTATCGTTGCCGCGAAGCAGGATATAGAAAACATTGTCAATCAGAAAGATGCGCCTGATTTTGAGAATACTGTCGTGGCGTTGGACCGTGCGGGAGAACAACTCTCCACCGTTGCCGACATTTTTTTCAACCTTTTGGAGTGTATTGGCGATGACGAGATGCAGGCCGTGGCGGAGAAGGTGCAGCCGCTATTGGTGCAGTACGAGAACGAAGTCTATCAACACCCCGGATTATTCGCCCGCGTCAAGGCTGTGTATGACCGTCAGCAACAGGAGGCTTTCCTGACAGGTGCGGACAAGATACTGTTGGACAAAACTTACGACGCTTTCGTGTCGGGCGGCGCAAATTTGCCGGAGGAGCAGAAAAAGCGTTTCGCCGAATTGAGTTTGGAACTGGCCACCCGACAACTTGACTTCGGGCAGCGTGCGTTGAAAGCCACCAATGCATGGTTCGTACATCTCGAAAAGGAGTCTCCGCGACTTGCGGGCATTCCCGAAAGTGCTCGCGCCCTCGCCGCACAAAAAGCATCCGAAAAAGGGTTGGAGGGCTATGTCTTCGACCTTTCCGCGCCCGACGTGAACACGGTGCTGACATACGCCGATGACCGTTCTCTGCGCGAGGAAGTCTATATGCATTCCAGCAAGAAGGCGTACGGCGGGGAGTTTGACAATTGCGACAATATCAAAGCCATTCTGAAATGCCGTGAAGAGATTGCGCATTTGCTTGGATATAAGCATTATGCAGACTATGCCTTGCGGAATCGCATGGCGAAAGATTTAGCGCATGTCTATAAACTTCTTGACGAATTGAAAGCCGCCGCCTTGCCAACCGCTAAACAGGAAATTGAAGAGCTGAGGCAATTTGCTCAAAAACAAGGCTTTAACGATACTTTCCAGCGTTGGGATCTGAGTTATTACATGGAAAAGCTCCGTCAGGAAAAATTCCAGTTAGAGACCGAGAAATTGAAAGTTTATTTTCCGCTGAATCAGGTAATTGAAGGTGTTTTCGGATTAGCCACCACGCTATATGACCTGCGTTTTGTAAAAACGAAAGATATTCAGCCGTATCATCCTGATGTTCAAGTGTATGAGGTCTATCGCGGCGAACAGTTCATGGCGGTGCTCTATCTCGACTTCCACCCGCGCAGCACGAAACGCAGCGGCGCGTGGATGACGGAGTTCCGCGACCAGCATGAGGACGCCAACGGAAACGACATCCGCCCGTGGGTGAGCCTGGTGATGAATTTCACCCCGCCGACGAAAGAACAACCTTCCCTGCTGACGGTCAACGAGGTCAACACGTTCCTGCACGAGTTCGGACACGCTTTGAACGGGATGCTTTCCGAGGTGAAATACGCCACGCTTTCGGGCACGCACTCGCCCCGCGATTTCGTGGAACTGCCTTCGCAGCTAAACGAGAATTGGCTTACGGAGCCGGAATTCCTGCGCACTTTCGCCCGCCACTACCAGACCGGCGAGCTAATTCCTGACGAATATGTCGCGCAGCTGAAGAATATGAACAAGTTCATGGCGGGATATTTGTGCGTGAGGCAGCTCTCTTTCGGCTATTTAGACATGATGTGGCATACGATGGCTGCCGATGAAGTGGATGACATCCTTCGTTTGGAACGTTCCATATTTGACACGGTGGAAGTGTTGCCGGTGGTGCCGGGCGCATGCATGAGCACCTCCTTCGGCCATCTCTTTTCGGGTGGCTACGCTGCCGGTTATTATGGCTACAAGTGGGCGGAAATGCTTGAGGCAGACGCTTTTGCACTTTTCAAAGAGAATGGCGTGATGAACCACGACACCGCGCAAAGGTACTTGGAAACCATCCTTTCCAAGGGCGGCTCTGTGGATGCCATGGAGATGTTCGTCAATTTCCGCGGCCGCGAACCGAAAATCGATGCATTACTGGAACGTGACGGTTTGTTGGCTGTTAGCTGTTTGCTTTTGGCTTAAACAATAACTATAACTATGACTATAACTATGACTATGACTATAACTATGACTATTGCCTGATCACTGATCACTTTTGCCTTTTGCCTTTTGCCTTTTGCCTTTTGCCTTTTGCTTAATCAAGAATAATCAAAAGTATGTCGGGCATTCGTGAATATTGTGTACATTTGCAGCGGTAAAATAATATTCTTAACTTATTATGAATGAATTTGTTAGAGGTTTAAAACGCGGATTTCCCATCTGTTTGGGTTACATTCCTGTGTCTTTTACCTTTGGGCTGATAGCGGTTAAGATGGGATTTTCGCCGTTGCAGGCGACCTTGATCTCCCTGACCAACATGGCTTCCGCCGGACAATTCGCCGGTATCCGGCTGATTGAGGGCGGAGCTCCCTATATTGAACTGATCATCACCACATTCGTCATCAATCTGCGCTATTTCTTGATGTCGCTGTCGTTATCACAGAAGGTTAATCCAGAGATGCCGTTCTACAAGCGGGCGGTCATGGCGTACTGCATCACGGACGAGGTGTTTGCGTTGGCAGCCATGGAACCCGACGAGGTGAGTTTCCCGTTCTTTGGCGGCTTGATGATTACTCCCATATTGGGTTGGACCTCAGGCACTTTGTTAGGTGCCATCGCCTCCAACCTGCTCTCTCCGATGATTCAGGGCTGTATGGGTATTGCCTTGTACTGCATGTTCATCGCCATCATTATCCCGCCAGCACGTAAGAGCCGTAAGGTGGCGTTAGCTGTAGTGGTGGCCGCAGCACTCTCCTGCATCTTCAAGTATGTGCCAGGCATCAACATGTTGTCAAAAGTCGGGGGCGGTGGCTGGGCCATCATTTCCTCCGCTATCCTCGGCGCGGCCATCTGCGCCACCATCAAGGAGGTTAAACGCCGTCGCAGACGCGCCATGGCAGAAAGGAGGACAGCATGAGCTACTTAGTCATTTGTATGTTCCTGATGTTTCTGACCACCTATCTGATCAGGGTGATTCCTATCGGATTCGTTCGTAAAAAAATGGAAAATGAATGGATTCAGGATTTCATCTACTATATTCCGTTTTGTGTGTTGTCGGCGATGACCTTCCCTGATGTGCTTTATTCGACCACAGCTACGGGCGTGGAACCGCACATCA
>Ga0247608_10001372_pt1 | contig 33914 bp, 35 predicted proteins | sample 176DNAGHGlowgp2_FD_193490 | JGI IMG/M metagenome (GOLD analysis project Ga0247608, IMG submission 193490) | Sheep rumen microbial communities from Palmerston North, Manawatu-Wanganui, New Zealand - 1766 DNA GHGlow gp2 | ecosystem: Host-associated > Mammals > Digestive system > Stomach > Rumen ...
CTCTAGAACCTGTTCTCTGGTAAGCATATCTCGTGAATTTTTTGCAAATGTAGCCAGGATCTCTCCCGGCTACAATATGCAGTTTATCGGATGCTTACCTTGAAACTATTCCCCTTAGGTACAAATTCCTTTCGGGAAACTTTGCTAAAACATCAAGTGCCCTTTTCGAGAGGAGTCGAAAATCTGCATGATTCTCGATAACGTTTATTCCAAAACTTCTTTGAAACTTATAAAATAACTGTGCGCTTTTACGTTTGAGGAATGGATCCACATTTCTTGATTCTTTGATTCCATAAACAATTTCAGTTCCACTCTGACACATTAAGACCATTTCTTCAATAGCGTTTAAATCATCTTGAAGATCCACATCTATGGTTACGACTGCATCTACATTACCTCTTACTTCCATCATTCCTGCCATGATGGCAACCTGATGCCCGCAATTATGTGAGAGACTGATGCCGGTTATCATCGGATTGCTCGAATGAAGTGCTTTAATCTTGCTCCAGGTAAGATCAGTACTCCCGTCATTAACAAACATGACATAACTATCTTTACTGACAATACTTTTTCCCTTAAGACTTTCAAGGGTAGAGGCCAATCTATAGGCAGAATCCTCAATTATCTTCTCCTCATTATAACAAGGAGAGATTATTGCACACTTAATCATTATTTAAGCAATTAATTATTCTACAATAATCCGAGTATGTACCAAACTGATTTCCATGTTTTGCAAGATAGCTTATAAGGCGTCGAAAACGCTTCTCCATTCTGTGGCCTGTATTATGTGTGATAAAAGGAGATAGCTTTAAATCTTTTAATGAACCCAAAGGATAAAATTCCCACGGGTGAAAATAGGTATTTAGATTCTTATCAATTAGCAAAATGGTTTTACACAATAATAAATAAAACCAAACAGGAAAGAGGTGTAACGATAGCCAAAATACAGGAATTCTAAAAACAGGAGTTACTGATGCTGGTATATGAATTATTCTCCCTTCTTTATATGGCAAACGACGACTATTAAGGTGGTTATAACGACCCGGGATAAGAGTAGGGTTTATAGAGGCATTGTAATTATATCCACTTATCATCAAGATATTGGTGTCAATTATACCCATCCTCGGCTGTCTATACCCCAAAACAGATGTCTTGACAATAGATTCAATCCTTTGTTTCGATATAGTAGGATCAGTTCCTTTTGTCCGAAAATGACTAACGCCATGTGAGGCTATTTCGTGACCATCTTTTATTATATTTTGTATAGTGTCAGGCGAAGACTTGACAAAATCGGCCGTGCAGAAAAAAGTAGCTTTGATGTCGAATTCGTTAAGTATTCCTAGTATTACTTTTAGCCCATAATTCGATATATCCACCCCTTCTTTTAGAGGCGAATAAGCGGTGTTTTTCCCCAACGGGACATCGAATTCTTTTACATCGAAACTAAGGAAAACCATACAGGGTTACTCTAGATCAGTTTGTATTAATTCTACTTCACATGTTTTTCCAAAATATGGTAAATAGACATTTTCAATCCATCCCGGGTCGTTCGAGAAATATGATAATAATAAATGTGACTCCGGCAGAGCGCTCAGTTGAATATGGTCAGAATCGCTATCAAGAACCAGTTGGTCTCGCTCAGTCGCCTTTTGTGAATAAAAAATGCTTGGTTTAATTTGGCGGCTGATTGAGTACCCTTTAATTCCAATTGTAATTAAGACGCAAAGGAGCGCGACTAATCTGATAACCTTAATGCCTAACAGTTGATTCCTGAAAAGCACAAGAATTAACAATAAGAATAGTGGAACCATACATTCAAATATAATGTACACTCTCACTGGACCAGGATCATTGAAGCATACATACATTATGGCGCTTTCTACAATAAATGCGACGATCAAAAGAACGGTTGAAAGGGCTATCTTTCTTTTTTCAATTATTAGTTTCTTATTAGTGAGTGACAACAATGGGAAGACCAATGAGGAATGAAGAATAATGATTAACAAATACTTAAACCTGTAGATGAAAGACTCAATCAAGGAAATACTTATTTCTTTTGGCTCAGTTTCCTCATGTAAGCGAATAAGATTCCCGGGCGCAAGAATATTTATCAATGTAAAAAGAAAAAGGATTGCAAAAAGAATAATCCTGCTCTTTGAAATCTTACTCCTGAAAAGTATGTCATGAATGATCATACTAAAATAAGTAAAAGAAAGGAATGTAAGCTTACTTCCTGCTATAATAAATAACAAAAAGATAGATGGGAAAAGCCAAAGTTTTGTTTTTTTATTCTCAATTACGTGATATAGTGACAAAAAGGCAATTAACGCTGAAAGCTCTATGATGTAAGTAAAATTAGCACATACCCAGAATCTAATTTCAGCCTCTCCTATTGTAAAGAAATACAATACCGACACTAGATAAAGTGCACCAAGCAAAGCATCCTGCACACTATCAGTAAAAAAAGATCTAAATAAAATGGTACAAGAGGCAATGAGAAGTGTCATAGAACACATGTTGCATATGAATGGCACATGTGAGTATTCAATTACATGAGGAAGGGAGGCAAGAAATGTATGGGTATAGGAACCTTCCCAATAATGCCAGTAATAGGATTGCGTGCCCCAAAAACCAAACTGATGGACGTTTGACCCAAACCAGAAATCATCACATGCGAAAACATTCACGTAAGAAATGGGAATATACCAACACAGAAAGGCACAAATGGTAATCCACATAACAACCTTCCAGCTATCAATCCTCGTATTATGGCATTTTGTTATCATAAATGGTATAGAATACTATAATAAAAAGGAGGGTGGTGAATTAGTCCACCCTCCTACCCATTAGCTCTAGTATCATCTGCTAGAATAGTGTGAGCGATGAGAGCTATGCGAACTGTGGGAGCGGTGGGAACTGTGAGAACGAAGTTCAAGCGATTCTGATTGATTGAGAAAATCAATTGAAGATTGCAAAACAAGAGACTTCTTGCTCTGTTCCTCGATTTTCAACTCGTCATTATGACCAGTGAAAACCGATGCCACCCGTTCAGTTGCATTAGCAACAAAGCTAACACTCACTAAAACAGCAGATACTAGAAAAAAGCGTAATTTTTTCATAATACCTCCTATTTTAAGTTAAACAAATGGGTTTTGTTATCATCTCAGTCTGAGCTTTTATATGCGCACTGTGATGTTCACGATTGGAAGCAAAAAAGCCTGCGCAACACTCTTTTAGTGCACATTGATCACATTCTTCAATATATATATCTTTCCAATCTGATATGGACTGCACCGCGTATTCGCGGATGTCTTCTGGCAATACGCACAACTGCGAGTTGTAGATATAAGAAGGTATCCCCCTGTCACGTAAAAGCAGTATAGATTCACGTAATTCTTCCTTGTAATCATAAGGATCTATCCATAATTGGTCTATATGCTCCTGCGCCAAGCCAGTGGTTTCCATTTGCATAAACGCGACCTGGTTCACAAATGGGAAATTATGGTAAATGTAGTCTGCTAATTGAGGTAAACGACTAAAGGTCTGCTTGTGCACGACAACACGTATACCAATCCTCACTTTAAATAATGCTAGGTTGTACAATCCAGCAACTGTCTTATAGAATGTGTTTGCCCCAACGATTCTATTGTGTTCTGAAGCCACATCCGAGAAAACCGGGATATCGATTTGTAAGTCATGATGTTGGCAAAGGACAAGTTTCTTTGCAAAGTCCTTGTCTGCAAACCGGACGCCATTAGATAAAATACTTATTGCAGCCTTCGGTAAACGTTTTTGGATATGCTTTATCAGAACAAATAGATTGTCTCCAATTAAAGTCGGTTCTCCTCCGGTAATGCCAACTTCTTTCGTGGAAGGATCCATTAAATCAATAAGAGATAGATTGAATGGAGTCTTATCCTTTTCTTGTACGATAGGAGGCTGTGGGCACATTATGCAACGATGATTACATCTTTCAGTGGCCATAATTGCGTTGTGCTCGGAATTAATATCATACAAAACAGTTAATAATCCTTCCGGAGTGAGCAATATTACATCTCCGTCATTGAGTGTGAAATCTGATGCTACTCCGTAAGCCATTGGGCCTCTAGAGACAGCCGTTTTATTTCGTGAGATAGTCGCTAAATATCCAGTCTTTGCTTTTGTGCAATCTCCCCAAAAGATGTAACGCTTCTTATTAAACAAGCGTTCTTTAGAGGTAACAATCCCTAGAATGTCCTCACGAATGTTTAGAGCTTCAACGTGCGTTTGTTTCATGTTACCTCGGATTAATCCACGACCAGAAAATGCGGTTAATATCAGGATCGTTTTTCTTTAATAATTCAAACAAATAGCGGAAAAACGCCTTGTTTTTCTTACACATCTCATTAGTGGGCCGGAATCCAACCATATCGCCTTGCTCAGAAAGGTTTCTAACTGGGTCTGCACCACAATATGGCTGGAAAGCACAATAAGAGCATTCTGGCAGGCATTCATTACATGCAGAATGTAAGATATCATGTAAATGCTTCCCGTTGAACATCTCTTGGTACGTATTCTTATTTACATTACCGAGACGGAAAAAGAAATTTTTAAAACGAGCCATCATACGTCCCTCATCTGAAACATAGACGCTCCCGTCGTAATCATAAATAGCTCCCGCAATTCCGACACCGGCTGGAGATTGTAAATCAACGAATCCAGTCGCAAATGGAGTAAGTATTCGCTTTAGCAATAAAGCCGTATATCCTTCAACGAAGTATGTGCCTTTTTTATTCAGCTCAATGATATAATCAAGGCCTTCAATGAAATTATAAATGAAATCTTCAACCGGATAAGCAATTTTATCCTTATACTGTTTTGCAAAACCGTAAGGGTTCAGTGCCCTGAGAAAAATGTTATTGAAGCCTAAACGAACATACTCATCAATGATCTCTTTAAAACGCCCCAGACTGTATTTTGATGTTGTCATCAAAGCCGAAACACACTCATTATCGTCCCAAATTCGGCGAATCATCGCCAACTTCTCTTCAAAAATTTCATGGGTATGTTCAGTATTTTGCAATGGCCTATTGGCATTATGAAGGTCACGTGGCCCATCCAAGGAAGTAGAAATAAAGCATTTGTGTTTTTTTAGATACTTTACCATCTCCTCGGTAAGGAGGCATATATTCGTGCAAATGACGAATTCTAACTCTCTCTTTTTAAAAAGGTTAACATATTCTGCTTCCTCTATAATGTATTTAACCATTCCAAAGTCTGTGGAAGGATCACCTCCTTGGAACTCAATCTTGATACATGGGGAAGGAGACTCGAAGATAGTCTTAACAACATTTTTTGCGGTCTCTTTCGTCATATCTGCAGAGTGGTCCTCCATATTCTTTCTTGCCACTTGGCAATAGACACATGATGAATTACAGCGGAGCGTCGGAACCACCATATGAAGGGAGGTAAACTCCTTTAGGATGCTTTTTTTTGTCCGAAACTTTGTTGCCAACATATTAACGACGTCGTCAACATTGTCGGTCGTTACAATCTGTTTAGATTCGATATCGAAGAATACCTCAGATTGTGGATCTAACTTTCCTTGAATGAGAGAGTCAAAGGTATCGTTCCCAACAAAGATATACTCCCCGACATCATTAGTCAGCAAGACTTGGTCTTCGTTGAATCGACAAAATCTAAACGGAAGAAGTGTATATGAGCTATTCTCCATACGAATTATTTTGAGACCGGCTTGAAGGCTTCTTCAACAATCATATTGCGGATATGAGCAAACCGTCCCTCTACATCTAGTCTAGTTTGCTGATCAATGAGCTCATTCCTGAAGACTTTTTCAATAATGGGATCCAGGTCTCCCTCTTTCTTTTCAAGACTTACCTTGAAATGCTCTTCGGGCTTATCAAAGTAATCAATGGAAATGTAATAATCTCCAGAAAACTTATATGCTGTTGCATTTAATGCTTCTCGAGAAAAGCATTGGGCTTTTATGATAATGTCCATTCTTTTGGGCTTAAGCGTTATGAGAATATGGATTTACAAAGTTACAAATAATTAACGAACTTTTTCCCATCGAAAAAACTAAGGGCCAAGTCACTCAATACTATTAAACTAAAAGATGAAAACGCTATGTTCTATTTCCAAATAATATAATTCTCATTCTTATACGTCCCCCTGTGCACATCGGGAGCAAACAAGGTTTTCTCTCCAGCGGAATCAATGTACCACCCGAACGAAGAATGGCTTCCTACCAGGTAGATGGCGTTTTCAACGTCTAAGTCCACCAGCGCCTGGGCAAAATCGTGCATGGACTCGTCTGTCTCGCTGACAGCAATGAATAACTGTCCGGCACGACTACAAAGAGCTTTACGCATCGTCTTGTTCTTCTGGTCACTTTCCACAAGAGTTCCATTGTCCACTAACGGGAACTGACGGAAAAAGTAGCCCTCTTTTTCTGTGGCCTCTTCGAACAGTGGAGAGTTCTCGGAAATTCCGACGGTCACTTTGTCTTCAATAATTGCACAAAATCCCTTCTTGGAAAGGCCCCATGCCAGGGGCTCACCCTTAAGTACAAATGCGCCCAGAATCTTCCTGTTATCTTTACGAATATCGGCCGCCTGTGCCGCCAGAATAATGTTTTTATCTTTTCGGTCAGGCACGCCCAGGGTAAGTTCCGGCTTGGCATTATGAGGTATATAGATGGAGAGTTGGACGTCATTGATAACGGTATCCAGATTCTCGGTATAGTGGGCATCAGTAGTTGTGCCAAGCGGGGAAACAGGCTTATGAATCACTTGCTCGGGCGCATTCTCGAACAGCCCTTCATTCGGGTCTTCCGGAACATCCTTCGGCCAATTCACAATAGTCAGAATCCCTATTGCTATTACAAGGAAGGCCGATACAATAGCCACGCCCATTTTCCTCCGGCTCTTTTCAGAAGCCGAAGCATCGGGTGCGGGAGCATGTCCGATTACTCGGAACTCGTCATCCCTAATATCTTTATTCTTTTCAGCCATTATTCAGAATTGCATCAATATAAGCCTTTAACTTGATAAGAACCTCTCTGGAGGCACTCAATTCATGGTAACAACCGGCACAATCTGAAAGAATCAGTGTTTGTTTAGCCACATCTACCCAGTACACGAAGTCCAGATTGATGATAAGCCCACGTCCAAGGCGAATAAAGTTGGAGCCTTCATCACCCAGCTGGTCACCTATCATATCCTCAATCTGACCCAACTGAAAGGAGACAATCCGCTTCCGGTTATCCTGTGTCACCACCTCAGAATAGTTTCCATCGGCCGATATAAATACCAGCCGATGGGCAGGAATACGGAGCAGTTCCGTCCCTTTTGATATGACGATTACCTTGTTCAATTTGAAGCGCTGCACAAATTTAGCGATTTCTTTTCAGTCGAGAAATACCATTGTACGAAATCAAAAAATACAGTACGAAATGACCCCGGACAGAAGCTCTCATACAGCCCGTTTCCACTCCATACATCGGCCCCAAAAATCCTTTGCAGAGTCCCTTAAAAGCCCCATTTTTGCAACTGAAAACCAAATCAATACGCTTTATGAAAACACGCTTTTTCTTCTTTGTGGCACTTGCCGCCACAACCATCTTTACCGGCTGCCATTCCCGTGGGACTGTAGCAGAAGAAATCTCAGATGACGGTCTCCTTCTCAATGACGACTTGATAGCCGTCCGCACGGATGATGGTAAGGTATCCATCAAAAACGCCACTACCGGCAAAGTGACCATCAAGGACATCAAACTGGACTGGACGGCTCCTTCCCGCAATGATTCACTGGCCGTTTTCTGTTCCGACAACAAACGCGGATACTATAACATGTACACGGGCGAGATCGCTATTCCTGCACAGTATCGACGGGCCTGGGTTTTTGCCGAGGGACTGGCTGCCGCACAGAAAAACGGGAACATAGGCTTTATTAACCGCAAGGGTGACGTAGTTATCGACTTCAAGTATCCCTTCCATGGCAATCCGTTATCGGAATTCATCTTTGATGACGGGCACTGTGTTGTTGCCGATACTACCGGCAAATGCGGTGTCATTGACCGGAAGGGCGAATGGTTGATTGGGCCAGAATATGACAACATACGCGCATATAAGGAATACGCAATTGTGACCAAATCCGGTGTTACAAAACAAATGGCCTATGACGGGAGTGTCTTGAACACCTTCGTACTAGATACCATTAAGGAACTAACCTACGAAGAGGATGAACGCTACGAAAATCGCGAAGGAGAGCTGGAGTATGTCACAAACACCATAAAGACTGGCCTGTTTTCCTACTGTGTTGGCGGCCGCTACGGACTGATGGACTCGAATTGTCAGCGTCTTACTGAGCCTCTCTACCGACGTATCGATGCCGTAAACAAGAATATGTTCAGAGCAACTCTCTTGGACTATTATTCTGAGGTGATTTTAAACGCGAAGGGCGAAGTGATGAAATAGTATGAGGAAAGGCTGGAAATACTGGATATTTGTCAGAGTACCATTCTGGTTCCTGCTGATCAGTATAGCCCTAGTAACGCTGCTGCGATGGGTTCCGGTGCGGTACACTCCTGTGATGCTGAAGCGTGCGTTTCAGTTCCGTCAGGAGTCCGGCTACCATTCGGAACAGGAATGGGTATCACTGGATGATTTCTCTCCGGAACTCATCAAGGCAGTTATCTTGGCGGAAGACCAGAAGTTCTATGGCCACCATGGCTTCGACTGGGATGAGTTGAAGTCGATGTGGAAACGTCATCGGCAGGAAGGTGCCCCGCTACGCGGCTGCAGCACAATATCACAACAGACGGCCAAGAACGTGTTCACCTTTGGTACTTCTACGTGGGGGCGTAAGGTTATAGAAGCGTACTGGACATGCCTGACTGAATGGGTTTGGGGGAAGAACAGGATTCTAGAAGTGTACCTTAATGTAGCAGAGACAGGTAAGGGTCTGTATGGAGTAGAAGTAGCTTCGGAATACTACTTTGCAGTGCCCGCCAGTGATTTGAATCTACGTCAAGCTGTTTCAATAGCCGTATGCTTACCAAAGCCACTGGTCACACACCCAGATTATTTACCCGTTGACATTAGATCCCGCTATACACAAATTATAGATGCTGCTGAAGCAATGATTCTTGTCAATAAAGACCGAAAATGCCAACTATCAAAATGAGAGAATGAGTTTTAGCGTTGTTCCACCTGTACCACCCGTTCCGGAACGGAACAGCAGGCGGGCAGCCCCGGCAACGGTTTGGTACAAGCAAGGATTACCTTTGGGGCCATGAACCCGCATGACTCCCATTTCCTTGCCCCGCCCATCACCGAGGCGCCGGATTACGTCTGAGCCCGCAGGCACGATACGCCAAAAGACACGGCCCGAAGGATTTCCCATCCCAACGCCGAGGCCGCCCTTCAGGCCGCAAAAAAGGCCTGCCGTCACCATCCGGGCCGATGGTATGGCCGCTCCAACACCAAGGCCGATGCTGCCGAGTTCCTGGTCTACGAAGGCATCAAGGTCATCGAGCACCACGTCGCAGGCCGATAGATAAGAGGTATGGGAGACAGTGTCAGTCATCCCGCCACTGGTTCTCGGCTTGCGCCATCATCCCAGCGCTGGGCGGCTGGCCAAGATACAGTTCACCGCCCCGGGCGGTTGCCGGCACCTGGGTTATCTGAGGAATTTCCTGGCGGAAGGAAACTGCTCCGCCAGAGTGGTGTCCATCGTGATTCCCGGGTATGCGGAGCGTTGGGGATACGAGCTGGACAAGTACCAGGTTTACGCCCAGTTCGTCCTTTTAGACACTGTGACCGGCTATAGAAGCCAGTCACAGGACTATTCAACGATTATTTTTGCGCGTTAAACGGCTAATAAAGGAGACCAAACATCCATAGCGGAATTCTAGCACCATATCCGGTTTCTATACCATCTACGGCCAGATAACTGTTGGGTATATCTGCAATTTGGTCAAATGTCTTTCCTTCTCCGCCCACTTCAAAGAGATACTTGCCATTAACCAGGAAGTCTCCCTTAGGCGGCATCTGAACGGTCCCAACGGATGCACACTGGTCTATGAAGAATGTCTCCCTCAGTGTTCCAATCTCAATCTTGGGTGATAACGCGTACATTAGGTTGGTATTTCCCAGATAAATCTTTTTGGGGTTAACCAACTTCTTATAGCTCTTGAGTTCTACGGTAAGGAGTTCCAGAATTTCCGCCATGTCCAGTTTATAGAGAAGTTTCAGAAGCGTATCCCTGGTGGTTCCAAGAGAAGTGGCCAACTTGTCCACATTTGGCTGTAGAGGAACATTCTCAGCAATTATCATCAAAAGTTTCTTACATTTATCCACCGTGTCATATGTGATTTTCTCCACGGCCGGCAAATCACTTTCAATGACAGTATCGACGACTTCTTTCAGTCGTACAAGGAAATCCTTGCCTGCATCCCTGTAAAAAGGATAGACACCGGTGTGAAGGTAGGTATCGAAAGCCACCAGTACCTTTGTCTTTGAGACAATGTCCATAGCAATGGGGACATGGTTTGACAGGAGTTCTTCTAGCGTCACCGCATTCATTTTCAGGATGCCGTCATATTCCAAATACTCCCTGAATGACATACCTTTCAAGGTATAGGGCGTCTGTCTTCTGGACATATCCACTTTGGCATTGTCAATTTCAAGCAGCGAGGAGCCGGTATAGACTATTCTGAGGTCGTGGTGCTCGTCTACAAGCGTTTTAAGGATGCCGCCCCATCCTTTGTACTTATGAACTTCGTCAATATAGAATTCGGTAATACCTCTTTTGTACATGAACTTAATCAGGTCCTGAAGTTCATGCGTCCCAAACCAGTAATGATCCAGAGAGATATAGAATGTATCATCCGGATTGGCATATTTCTCCTTGATTCGCTGCAGCAGCATCGTTGTTTTACCTACTCCACGCTCTCCCATAATTCCAATGACGCTTGAGTCCCAGTTAATCTGTGGATAGAGGTAACGTTTGAAGTCCAGTGATACCTGGGAGAGTTTACTATGATAAAACTCAACAATTGGGCGAATATCTGCAAGTTCCATAATTCAATTCTTTTTCGGCACAAATACACAAAACACTTTTGGAAAAGCGAAATTATTTTCAAAAATCACTTTTGGAAAAGTGAATCCTCCGTTTTATTTCTCCATCTCCTGCTCAAAGAGCTTCATGGCATTGGCCTTGGTCTTCTCGGCAATGTCGATGTAGGGTTTCATGCCCTGGTAGTCGGAGTGGCCGGTCCATTTCATCACTACCGGCAGCGGTTATGGCGGAGGCACGCGGTAATTCTCTTAAACGTTCCTTCGCCTCCGCAAGCTCATTCCGCATATAAATATGGCTTTCCACAACCTTGATGCCTTCATAGACGTGGAATTCTGGGGCATCGGCCCGGGAAGAGGCACGGCCATACCATCTGCCCGGAAAACGGCGGCAGGCTTTCTTTGCCGCCAAAAGAGCAGATTCGGCATCGGGGTGATAAAAACGCGGGGCCGATGTCATTCCGGGCAATTCTCGCCGTAAGTGAATGCAGCTTTCAGCAGAAGGACAACAGCGCCGACATACAGGCAGACGGAAAGGATAATCTCAAACATGGCTCAATGTATTTTGTGCCCACAAAGATAGGCCCACCTTGAGCCAAAGCGCTGCGCAAGCAAGAAAAAAGAAAGATTTTTCGTAATTTCGCACATACCAAACAGAAAGCCCATGGCAAAAATCTACGTCGCCTCCAGTTGGAGGAACAAATACCAGCCCGAAGTGGTGGCCGCGCTGCGAAAATCCGGCCACGAAGTCTATGACTTCCGCAATCCCGAAGACAACCCCGGTGGCTTCCACTGGGCCGACGTAGCCCCCGACTGGCAGGACTGGCAGCCGGACGAATACATCCGCAACCTCACCCACCCCGTCGCCGAGAAAGGCTTCAAGGCCGACCTCGACGCCATGCGCTGGGCCGACACCTGCGTCCTCGTCCTCCCCTGCGGCCGCAGCGCCCACACCGAAGCCGGCTGGTTCGCCGGCAAAGGTCTCAAAACCATCGTCTACATGCCGGAAAAACAAGAGCCGGAGCTGATGTACAAACTGTTTGACGGGGTTGTTGGGAACCTAAGCGACCTGCTCACGGCAATTTAGCAGTCCAACTTCCGGCAAGTACACGGTCTCCGGTAACCATGTCTCCTTCTCCGGCCTCACTTATCGCTGGATGTACGCTTATTACCGTCTGGAAAGTGCTTCCATCAGCGGTTCCCTTCTTTCTGGCAGCGGCCAGTACACATTTAACATCGATAATGGTGATTGGTCATCTTGGACCGAGACTTTCTCCAAGCAATAATTGCTAAAAAAACACCGGTAGGATTCCTATCGGTGTTTTTTGATGAGAACTCTGAGCATCGTCGGCCCTGTGCCCTTCGGACGGCGTAGCCGCCCGTGGCTTCGTGAACGGGAGGGGCCCGCCGCGAAGCGGTGGGAGGGATAGGGCCGAAGGCCCGTACCGGTCCGAAGGGCATAGGGGCTGACGTGCTATTGCTCCTTTGTGAAATAATAAACCGCCAGCGTCGGAAGAATCACCAGAAGGATCAGCGAAATCTCCACCAGCATATAAGAGCCCACGTAGTCAACCAGCGTCTGGAATTTCAGGACGCCGTCAACCAGAAACACCAATAGGGCGAACCAGCAAACAAAAAATATTGCGGCATGCTTGAGTTTTCTCTTCTTCAGTTTCATATTATTTTCGATTTAGTTTCGCATCATACTGCCTGTCCCATTCCCGGTAATACTCCATCTGGGGGTCCTCGAAAAGGGACATCTGGATGGCCGATTCGTGCGTGAGTTTGCTCACGCCAAGCCCCACCTGCCGGATGGGCGTCACCCCGTCCCAGACCTCCGGCAGCATCCGGCGGGCCTCATTCAGGATAACCGCCGTCACATCGGTGGGCTGGTCCGTCTGGCACTGCTTCTGCACCACGGAAAAGTCCTTATACTTGACGAACATCGACACCGTCGAAGCCCGGAAATCGTCGCGCCGGATCCGGTGGGCCACAATGCACGCCACATTGAAAAGCGCCCGGTCAATGTCCTTGGGATCCACAAGGTCCTTCGAGAAAGTGCGTTCGGCACTGTAACTCTTGGCCTCGGCCATCTCCGTCTCCACCGGAGAATCGTCCCGCCCGTTGGCATTCTCGTGCAGCTGCCGGGCAAACTTCTGCCCCACCAGCCGGGTCAGGGAACCCATGCCCAGTTGCGCCAACTGGCCGATAGTATGGATGCCGTAAGCCGTCAGGCGCTCCTCCGTCTTCTTCCCCACCCAAAGCAAATCCCGTACGCCCAGCGGCCACATCTTCTCCTGCACCTCGCTCTCCCAAAGCGTATGCACCTTGTCCGGCTTCTCAAAGTCGGACGCCATCTTTGCCAGGAGTTTGTTGGAGCCGACCCCCACATTCACCGTAAACCCCATCCGGGCCTTCACCTCATCCTTCAGCCGCGTGGCCACCTCCACCGCATTTTCCGGCGTACAGCGGAAACTCATGTCGATGAAACACTCATCGATGGAGAACTGCTGCAGCACCGGAGAGTAGTTTCGGCAGATGGAAATGAAACCCTCCGAGCAGGCCTTGTACCAGGCCCAGTCGCCTCGGACAATCACCAGGGAAGGACAAGTGCGCAGCGCCATCGAAACCGGCTGCGCCGTCTTGATCCCCAGTTTCTTCGCCGGGATGGACGCCGCCGTAATGATGCTCCGGCGGTCGGAAGGGTCGCCGGACACCACCGAAGGGACCAGCCGGATGTCCGGCTTTCCTTCACGCACCATCTTCACCGCCGACCAGGAAAGGAAGGCGGAGTTCACATCGATATGGAAGATGACGCGGCGCAAGAACGATCCCTCTTCATCTGGTCAGTGAATCTCCTTGCCAAACGGGAACACGGCCCCCAGCGCCATCTTGAAATGCTGTAAACCCCAGGGAATGCCGATGATGGTCACGCAGAAAAACAGGCCGAACGTCAAATGAAGGAGCGCAATCTCCCACCATCCCAGCAGAATCCAGATGAGGTTCATCCCCACCGACAGGCAGCCCGGCTCCCGGGGACCGTTCACCAGTTCGTGGCCAAAAGGCCAAAGCGCATAAGTGCCCAACTTAAACAGTTGAGCGCCAAACGGTATGCCGATGATGGAGATACACATCATAAGGCCTACCAGGTAGTAGATCAGGGCGATAAGGATACCGCCGAAGACAAGCCAGAGGATGTTTCCGAGAGATTTCATAAGGAACCGAGTATTTTCATGAGCATTTTGTCCGGGACATCGCCGCATGCCCTCCGGACGGTTTCTTTCAGGAATTCCAGCGACTGGGCCGGTGTGAGGGAAGAAGTGAGGGAGTCGTCAAAGAGCGCTTCCGGAGCGCAGAAACTGCTGCGCTGCCAGCCGCTGTAGCGAAGGTCGGGACCGCGATAGATTCGCTCGATGTCGCCGGTGACGATGCGCGTCTGCATCTGGAGTTTGCCCAGCAGGGCATCCGCGGCCGCCTTGCCCACGCCCATCAGTCTCCGCACCTCGGGCACAGAGACGCTCCCCTGCCCCTCCAAATAATCCAGCACCTTCCGCTGGTCGGCCGAAGGTTTGTATTTGGGCAGGGAGCGGCGCCAGTTGGCGAGTTCCCGGAAAACATCCACGGTGGCAAAGGCAGCCTTGCCGCCGCAGAGGAACTTGCCGTAGGCGATGTCCCCGCTCCGGACGCATTCTATTTTCCAGTCCCAGGGGCCGAGGTTGTCTTCCGTAAACCACGCCTCCGGCGGCGTATGCTCCTCGACGGAATAGCCCGGGACGGCATTGGCAAAAAAAGGGATGAGCCGATACTCCCTGATGAGCCTCAGCATTCCTTCCGGCCCCGAAACCACAGGCGTCCGGACTTCTCCCTGTATGCGCTTAATGGTGCCGATATCGCTATGCCCGGTTGAATTGATCCTTAAGATTGGTTTATAGTTCTTGCAAAGATAGTTTTTTTCGTAACTTTGAAAAAATTTTCTGCCGATGAAACGCATCCTTCTTGTCCTGGCCTTTGCGGCCCTCCTCCTCCCCGTCCGCGCCCAAGAGTTTGACGGGCAAAGTTGTACGTTCAGCATGGTGGGTCGTAAAGCCTCTGCCGACGGGTCCGTCATCACGTCCCACACCTGTGACGGAAGATACCGCACCTGGGCACAGATGGAGCCTGCCGCGGACCATGCACCCGGAACCATGCACCCCGTCCTGAGAGGCACCATGCACACCCGCTTCCGGGGAGACACCGTGGGCGTGAAACGCATGGGAGAGATTCCCCAGGCGGCACACACCTATGCTTATCTGAATACCGCCTACCCCTGCCTCAACGAGAAACAACTGGCCATCGGCGAAACCACCTTCGGCGGACCGGACACGCTGGTGAACGCCGCCGGATGGTTCACCATCGAAGAACTGGAGCGGGTGGCCCTCCAGCGGTGCGACAATGCCCGTGACGCCATCCGCCTGATGGGCGCCCTGGCCGAGCAGTACGGCTATGGCGACGGCGGGGAATGCCTCACGGTGGCCGACAAGAACGAGGTCTGGCAGTTCGAAATCGTGGGCGTCGGCAAAGAGCGCATCGGCGCCGCATGGGTGGCCAAACGGGTCCCGGACGACCACATCGCCGTATCGGCCAATATTCCCCGCATCGGAAAGATCAAGCGGAAGGACAAGGACATGATGGCTTCCGACAACGTGGAAAAGGTAGCCCTCGAAAACGGCCTCTGGGACGGAAAGGGAGACTTCATCTTCTGGAAGAGTTTCAATACGAATTACGCCAAAGGGCGGAACTTCAACGACCGCGAATACTTCATCCTCAATCACTTCGCCCCTTCCCTCGGGCTCAGTTACGACATGGCCGAACTCCCCTTCTCCGTGAAGCCGGAAAAGCCGGTTGACATCCGCGAAGTGATGGCCCTTTACCGGGAAACGTACGAAGGGACCGACTTCGACATGACAAAGAATGTCAAACTGGCCCGGCCCGCCAACAAGGAGCATCCGGCCGATACCGTGATATCGCCCGTCGCCAATCCCTGGCTCACCACCACCCTGCGCAACACCCTCAACACCATCGCCCCCGGGACCGTGGAGTTCAGAAGGACCGTCGCCGTCGCCTGGTGCGCCTACTCCCATATCACCCAACTGCGGAACTGGCTCCCGGACGCCGTGGGCGGCGTATGCTACCTGTCGCTGGACAACCCCGGCCAGAGTCCCCGCATTCCGGTTTTCTGCGGCACCACCTCCCTGCCGAAGGCTTACGAAACGTGCGGCCAGGCCCAGTACGTACCCGACTGCGCCCTCTGGCAGTTCCGCCGGGCCAACAAACTCGCCACCCTCTCCTGGCAGTCCACCAAAGAAGGGTTCAACCAGGAAATCCTGAGGCTTGAGTCCCTTGCCCTTGAAGGACTTCCCACTGGCTCCCCCACGCCCGCCGTACTGAACGCCTTCACGGAATACATCTACCAGGAAAGCGTCCGAAGTTGGAAGGCGCTCGAAGAGAAATACTGGCTCCAGTTCGGGATGGGCTTCTAAAAACCGCCTGCCATGAGATTGCCGCTCCCCGCCTTCGACATCGCGGATGAGGTGAACCGTGTCCTTGCCCAAGGGAACCGGCTCATTGTCACCGCGCCGCCCGGAGCCGGCAAATCCACCATTCTTCCGCTTACCATCTCCAAGGCCTTCCCGGAGGGGAAAATCCTCATGCTGGAGCCCCGCAGGGTGGCGGCCCGGCAAGTAGCCGAACGCATGGCCTGGCTTCTCGGGGAACCCGTGGGAAAAACCGTAGGCTACCGGGTGCGCCTGGAAAGCAAGGTCTCGGGAGAAACCCGCATCGAAGTGCTCACGGAAGGCATTCTCACCCGTATGCTCATTGACGACCCGGCCCTCGAAGGCGTCGGAGTAGTCATTTTCGACGAGTTCCACGAACGTTCCCTGCAGAGCGACGAGGCCCTGGCCCTGACCCGGCAGGCACAGGCGCTCCTGCGCGACGACCTCAGGATCGTGCTCATGTCGGCCACCCTCGATACGGCCTTCCTGTCGGCAGCCTTGCAGGCACCGGTGGTGGAGAGCGAAGGGAAGATGTACCCGGTCGAGATCCGCCGCGGCAAGGAGGCCGATGCGACCACCGTGGCCGAACTCGTCGCCCATACGGTGCGGGAAGCCCACGGCAGGGAGAGCGGCGATATCCTGGCCTTCCTTCCCGGGGAAGGCGAGATCAAAAGATGCGCGGAACTGCTGGGGACAAGCCTTGGCGCCACCCGCGTCTGTCCGCTTTACGGGATGCTCACCAACGCCCAGCAGAAGGCGGCCATCGCCCCCAGCGCTCCCGGAGAGAGGAAAGTGGTCCTCGCCACCCCCATCGCCGAGACCTCCCTTACCATCGAAGGCGTCCGCGTGGTCGTGGACGGAGGCTTTTACAAGACCCTGGTGGTCGATGCCCGGAGCGGTCTCAGCCACCTTGAGACCGTGCGGGTGAGCCTGGACATGGCCACCCAGCGAAGCGGCCGCGCCGGGAGAGTGGCCCCCGGGGTATGCTACCGCCTCTGGAGTCCCGGCACCGAATCCCGGATGGCCGCGGTCCGGACGCCGGAAATCCTGTCGGCCGACCTTTCCTCCCTGGTCCTCGATGCCGCCGCCTGGGGAGAGAGCGACCTTTCGGCCCTGCCGTGGATCACGCCGCCTCCGCCCTCCCACCTGGCCGAGGCAAGGAAGTTGCTCCAGTCCCTCGGCGCACTGGACGGAGAAGGGAAAATAACCCCGCACGGGAAGGCGATGTCGGCCCTCCCCTGCCATCCGCGCATGGCCGAAATGCTGCTCAAGGCCGACACGCCCTCGAAAAAAGCCCTCGCCGCCGATCTGGCGGCCCTTCTGGAAGAAAAAGATCCCCTGCCCGACCAGACGGATACGGGAATGGACATACGCCTGTCCGCCCTTCGCCAGGCAAGGCGGAGCGGCCAGCCGGGCCGATGGTCCCGTATCGTCCGGCTGGCCGCGCAGTATGCGTCCCTTGCCAGGACTGTTGTAAACGACACGGAACCAGACTCTTACGAGGCTGGAGCGCTCATCGCATCGGCCTATCCCGAGCGGATCGGGAAAGCCTGGAGGGAGGGCGGTCCCGGACGCTTCCTGCTCTCCGGCGGGGAGCAGGTGGCCGTCGCTCCCTCCGATCCCCTTTCGGCCTCCGACTGGATTGCCGTAGCCTCCATGGGAAGCCGCCCGGGAGGGGTGGGACGCGTCTTTCTGGCAGCCCCCGTTGCGAAGGAAGACCTGACGGCCCTCGCCACGGAACGGGACGTCGTGCTCTGGGACAGGGCGCAGGGGGCCGCCGTCGCCCGGCGGGAAAGGCGCATCGGGGTCCACACCCTGGAAAGCCGTCCCCTTTCGGAAGGCGTGACAGAAAGGCTCCAGGCGGTCATCGCAGAGGCTGCCAGGAAAGACGGCCTGTCGATGTTCGATTTCTCCGGCGAAACGGAGAACCTTCAGCGCAGGATTGCCACCGTGGCGGCATGGCATCCGGAACTCGAACTGCCGGACGTTTCGACACCCGCCGTCCTGGACCGGGCGCGAGAATGGGTTCCCCTCTTTGTCGGGAAGGCCACGACGGCGGCCCAGATGAAAAAGACGGATATGGCCGCCGTCCTCCGGAGTTTCCTGTCCTATGAACAGCAGCAGGCCATCGACCGGCTGGCCCCCACCCACCTGCCCGTTCCGACGGGAAACCGCATCGGCCTGGAATACCGTCAGGGGGCCGAGGCTCCGGTCCTCAGGGTGCGCCTGCAGGAGTGCTTCGGCCTTACGGAAACCCCGCGGGTAGATAATGGGAAGCGCCCCGTCCTGATGGAACTGCTTTCGCCGGGGTACAAGCCGGTCCAACTCACCAGCGACCTCCGGAGTTTCTGGGAGGGAACGTACTTCGAGGTCCGGAAAGAACTTCGCCGGCGCTATCCCAAGCACTCCTGGCCGGATAATCCTCTGGAAGCTGAGCCGACCGGAAGAGCCCGGAAAAAGGCCTGATGCCTTTGTTTACTGCCTTTCGGACCAGAAATGATGCCCGCAGCCGATGGAGAATTGGTCGTCGGGGGCGTCAAAAGTGCCGCGGGTGTCGGGCGAAAGGAAGAAATTGTTGAAATGGGAGCCCAGGCGGGCGATCCACAGCGGAACGCCCACCGCACGCGCAGCCGCGCCCCAGAGGAAATTCCCGTAATTGAAATTGTTGTGCGCCACACGGCCGTCCTTGCGGGTCTGCGTGATATACAACCCGTCATAGAGGATGCCGTACCGGCCGTTCGCGGCAAAATCCAAGTCGCCGCCGTAGCCGCTGTGACGGGCCAGGAAAAAGCAGCCCTTGAAAAGGCCCCGGTGAGAGGGATTGCACGCGTCGGAAACCTGCAGGCTGCCGCTCACATCTTCGTCCGAAACCCGGACCACTTTCGTTCCGAGATACAGCGAAGCCGGATCTTCCTCCCCGTCGGCAAAGCGGGCGGTCAGCAGTTCCCTTCCCTCTCCCTGCCACTGGACCAACTCATTGTCATGCCCTTCCAGGTGTACCCGGGACAGATAATGCCCTTCGCTATCGAAAAGGAAACATTCGCCGCTTACGGGCGAAAGGACCAGGGACGAGTCTTTCCCGCAGAGGGAGAGCGCCTTTTCCAGCCGACTGCGCTGCTCCTGCGGGTCCGGCGCCACCCGGCGCGATTGGAGGCGGTCGAGTTTACGCTTGGCGGCCAGTTCCAGCGAATCCCCGCCGAATTCCACCTCGTACAGGGGAATGTCGTTTCCGGCAACCCGGACACTGGCCAGCGTGCCGTCCGGCGAATACGAATAGCGACTCCTCAGACGGGCGCCATCGGTGGCGATGGTGGTGAGTTCCGCGAGCCGGAAGGCACCCAACGTGTCCCGATAGTCGTAATGCGTGCCGGCATAGGAGGACGGCGTTTCGCTTCCGTGCTCATAGTTGGAAACGATATCGGCCGAGGGATACCACACACCGCCATGCAGGCTGTAGTGATAGCGGATTTGCTGCCGCAGGCCCCCGTCGGGGGCGAAAATCTCCAGAGAGGTGATTCGGCCGTCCAGGAACCGGGCGCTGAAAGACTGCTGGGCTGCAAGGGGAACGAAAGACAGGGGAAAAAGATAAAAAAAGAGTAGAGCCATGCGTTTCATGGCGTTAAATTAATCATTTTTTGATAAATTTGCGCCATGAAACAAATCCTAAGCCTCTTTTTTGTCTTTTTTTGCATCAATGCGCTGGCCGGAGAACCCTATTTCTGCACCAAGGCAGGCAGTAAACTCCATTATGAGCGATACAAAGCCGGAACGCGGAAAATCGTCCAGACCACCGATTTCGAGATAGATTCCCTGATTACCGAAAATGGCGGAAACCGCCGGGTCTTCTATGGCGTAACCATGAAAAAGAACGGGAAAAAGCCCCTCTTCGGCGGCCGGGCCAGTCTGACCACCCAGGTGAACGCCAACGGAGACACCCACATGGATTTCGGCGCCACGGTACTGTCTTTCCTGAAAAACTTGTTCCCGAGGGTACGAGCAGAAGTCGTGGGAACCGATGCCCTGCTGCCCGCCGACATAAACCCCGGAGACGTGCTGCCGGATGCCAACTGCCAGATTTCCTTGGGACTGCTTTCGGTCACCGTTGACGTCACGGAACGCAAGGTGCTCCGGAAGGAGCACATCAGCACACCGGCCGGAGACTTTGACTGTATCGTGGTCCGCGAGCGGAAGAAGGAAGATGCTCCGCTGCACCATCTGGACAACTACCTGGACAACTGGTATGTGCCCAACATGGGCTACGTCCGTCACGACGTGTACGACGAAAAGATGGTCCTGGAGCAGACGGAAGTGCTTGTAAAGATTCAATAAGGGACCGTACGCATGAACTGGATTCTACTGATTGTCGCCGGGCTGTGTGAATGCGGATTCACCTTCTGCCTCGGCAAGGCGAAACTGGCCGCCGGTTGGGAAGCCGCCGGCTGGTATGCGGGGTTTGTGGTCATTTCCGCCTTAAGCATGCTGCTGCTGGCGAAAGCGTCCAAAACCATCCCCATCGGCACGGCCTATCCGGTCTGGACCGGCATCGGTGCCGTCGGGACCGTCCTGATCGGGATTTTTGTATTCAAAGAACCGGCCACCTTCTGGAGGATGTTCTTTATCGTGACCCTGATTGCGTCCGTAATCGGGCTCAAGATGGTGTAAGGACAGCCCTTCCAGAACAATCTGCTACTGAGACATTAACACTTTGGCACAATATTGGACAGGAAGCAGGACAGAACAAACTCGGAGTTTACAACAAGATGATTATCTTTGGAGCAAAACACGCAAACATTGAGAATATGAAAAAACTGTCCTGTATCATTGCCGCCCTCTTTGTGGCCATCAGTTCCTTTGCGCAGGAATCCGACATTCCTGTCATCAAGGAAATTGCCTCTGTCGAACAGAACGATATAACGACGCTGGACCTTTTCAACATGCCCTCGAACGGCGAGAACCACTATTACCTGTGCGTCGGCTCCCTCGGCCATGGCGATGAGGTCGTACAAATCGTGTTCGACCCGGTCTTCAAACTGTTCATCCCCCTTGGGAATTCCATGGACGAAGCCATCGAAACGCTGAAAACCCTGCAGGCGCTCTTCAAGCAGCCCGTGAATTCGTCCCTTGAAATGCCCGGCTGCCTGGCTTTCGGATTTCCCAACGACAAGTTGGAGACGGTGACAATCACCTACCGCAAACCCTTCCTTTCCCGCCAACTGGAATTCAGCCTGGAGCGTGAAGGGTACATTCGGGCCACCTATGTAGCCAAGTCAGACATTGGCTCCATCGTGACCAGCGCCAAGATTCACAAAAAACTGTTCCCCAAAGAATAAGGGCTTCGCTACTTCCCGGCGGGGAGTCTTTTCCTCTTCTCTTTTCTGCCTTTGAACAGTCTCCAAAGGGTGGAAACGACGGAACCTACGCCGAAGCCCATCCTTCCGGCGCTTTCCCCGGTCAGGCGCAGCCCTTCGTTGAAAAGATGGGAAGGCGTGTAGAAATTGCGCGCCTGCTCGAGGTTTTGCCGAAGGGTTTCCTCCTGCACGCGGATATCGCCCTCCGTCTCGGCTATGGCCGTGTCCAGCGACTGGATATCGGCCTCGGTGCGGCCGGGGGTGATAATGCCCGAATACAGGGAGACGAACGTATTCTTGAACAGGCGGCCCCGCAGGAGCAGCAGAATCACCGCCAGCACCAGCAGGACCCCGGCCACGATGAAGGCGCCCAGGGCGTAACTGCCCAACAGTTCCCCGATCAACATCACGATGCCGAAAGACAGCGTGAGAAGGAAAACGCCGGCCAGGGCTAAAATGACAAGGAGGGCGCCGATGGCGGTGGTTCCTTCCGACAGCCCCTTGACCGTGCGGAGTTTGACATTGTCCAACTGTTTGTCCAGATAGATTTTGGAATCCTGGAACAGTTTTTCTACCGGTTCAGTAAACTGGCTCATATGTTTGGAAATGAAGGATTTCAGAAAATCAGGGTACTATTTTTCACAAATATACTAAAAAAGGGCTTAAAATTTTTCCAAGTGAAGAATTTTTACCAATTTTGTCCGATAAATACTAATAACCAAACCATGGATCCCGTCAAAGTCATTGAGATCAAAAAGAGTATATTTGCCGATAACGACGAAGATGCCGCCCGCCTCCGGAAGGAACTCAAGGAGAAAGGCGTCTTTCTTCTGAATCTCATGTCGTCGCCCGGCAGCGGCAAAACCACCACCCTCATCCAGACCATCGGCCGGCTCAAGGACCGGATCCGCATCGCCGTCATGGAGGCCGATATCGACTCCGACGTGGATGCCGTCAAGATCAAGGAAGCCACGGGCATCCCCTCCATCCAACTCCATACCGGCGGCATGTGCCACCTGGACGCCGAAATGACCCGCCAGGGCCTTGACAACGTGGATCTGTCCCAGGTCGATCTCGTCATCCTGGAAAACGTGGGCAACCTGGTCTGCCCGGCCGAATTCGACACCGGAGCCGTATGCAACGCCATGATCCTCTCCGTCCCCGAAGGAGAAGACAAGCCGCTCAAATACCCCCTGATGTTCTCTGTCTGCGACGTGGTGGTCATCAATAAGATGGACGTGCTCCCCTACTTCGACTTCAACCTGGAAAAATGCAAGGAGTACATCCACATGCGCAACCCCAAGGCACAGGTAATTCCCATCTGCGCCAAAACCGGCGAAGGAGTGGACGCCTTCGCCGCCTGGCTGCTTGAGCAGGTCTGCAACTGGAAACAACAATAAAACCGACTATATGCCTGAGATGTCAAAGAAATTTGTCCCCAAGCATTTTGGTGACAAAAATCCCAACCCTAAGCTTATCAAGCTGGTCCGCCACATTACGGACCGCATTCCCGGAAAAATCAAGATGACGACGGAAGCCCCCGAATACTGGGGCCTCGCCTGCATCTTCGAGGACGAGATGGATCCCATCACCCGGGAAGCCTCCCTGGACTTGCTGCTGGACATGCTTCCTGGCAATCCCTTCAAGGTGCGCAAGCACTGGACCCGGGACCAGCTTCACGAGATGAACCGCAGGAAGCACTATGCCTCCTCTGAGGCCGATTTCGACGCCCTGCTGGACAAACTGGCCTTTTTCGGCATGCTGGAATACGACTACGGAGACCATTACACCAACGGCTGCGGACCGGATGAAGGCACCACCTTCGAGCGGAAAGACCGCATCTACTGGGTTCCCATGTTCGTTCCCGGCAGCGCGGAATACACCAACATGAATGTGGAACTCATGGACAAGCATCCGGAACTGGCCATGTTCTTCGAGCGCATGACCTTCCTCCCGCTGGAGAAAATCACCCCGATGGTGCCCATGGGCGGCTCCGGTATCGGCATGCACGTGATTCCGGTGGAGAAAGCCATCTCCATGGAAAACCAGTCCATCGACATCGAGCACATCTCCTACTGGCTCAAGAAATATGAGGGGCATCTGGGCGTGGGCATCTGCAGTTGCCGTTACGGCCGGAAAAAACTGGACGAAGGCTGCGCCGACGACTACCGCGACTGGTGCATCGGCGTGGGCGACATGGCCGACTATCTCCGGGAAACCGGCCGCGGCCACGACATCACCTACGACGAGGCCATGGCCATCCTCAAGAAGGCCGAAGACCACGGTTTCGTGCATCAGGTCACCAATATCGACGGTGAGGGCAAGATTTTCGCCATCTGCAACTGCAACGTCAAGATTTGCAACGCCCTGCGCACCTCCCAACTGTTCAATACGCCCAACATGAGCCGCAGCGCCTATGTGGCCGAGGTGGACCCCAAGAACTGCGTGGCCTGCGGCCGCTGCGTGGAATACTGCCCCGCCGGCGCCGTGAAACTGGGCCAGAAACTCTGCACCCACAGCGGCCCCGTGAAGTATCCCAAGCACGAACTGCCGGATGCCACCGCCTGGGGCCCCCACAAGTGGACGGAAGACTACCGCGACAAGAACCGCATCAACTGCTACGAAACCGGCACCTCGCCCTGTAAGACCGCCTGCCCGGCCCATATCGCCGTTCAGGGCTATCTGAAAAAGGCTGCCGAGGGCAAATACACGGAGGCGCTGGAACTCATCAAGCGGGAGAACCCGTTCCCGGCCGTGTGCGGACGCGTGTGCAACCGCCGCTGCGAAGATGCCTGCACCCGCGGCACCATCGACCGCGCCGTGGCCATCGACGCCGTGAAGAAATTCCTCGCGGAAAGGGACCTCCATGCCGAAACCCGCTTCGTCCCTGAAGTGAACATCTGCTCCAACGTGCAAGACCGCTGGGAGGAAAAGATCGCCATCATCGGCGGCGGCCCTGCCGGCCTGTCCTGCGCCTACTACCTGGCCACCATGGGCTACAAACCCACGGTGTTCGAGCGCAACGAAGAGCCCGGCGGCATGCTCCGCTACGGCATTCCTTCCTACAAACTGGGCAAGGATGTCCTGAAGGCCGAAATCGACATCATGAGAGAAATCGGCGTGGATATCCGCACCGGCGTGGAAGTGGGTAAGGATGTCACCATCGCAGGACTCCGCGAACAGGGCTACAAGGGCTTCTACGTGGCCATCGGCTGCCAGGGCGGACGCCTCCCCGGCATTCCCGGTGAAACCCTCAGCGGCACCACTACCGCCATCGATTTCCTGCACAAGGCCAATTGCGGCGACGTGAAGGTCGAGGGCAAGGTGGTCGTCGTGGGCGGCGGCAACGTGGCCATCGACGCGGCCCGCGTGGCCATCCGAAGCGGCGCTTCCGAGGTGACCATGCTGTCCCTCGAAACCGAGGACATCATGCCCGCTTCCCTGGAAGAGCGCGCCGAGGCCCGCGAAGACGGTGTGGTGCTGAATCCCGGCTGGGGCCCGAAGGAGGTCCTGGGAGAAGACAAGGTTACCGGCATCGTGTTCAAAAAGTGCACGTCCGTCTTCAACGCAGAGCATAAGTTCGCCCCGGAATATGACGAAAACGAACTTATTACCCTGGATGCCGACATGGTCATCTTCGCCATCGGCCAAACCGTGGTCCTGAAAGACCTGCTCAAAGACACCAAGGTGGAATTCTTCCGCGGCGTCTATCCCGTGGCCGACAAACTCACCTACCAGACGGCCGAACCGGACATCTTCGTGGGCGGCGACGTTTTCACCGGTCCCAAGTTCGCCATCGACGCCATCGCCGCCGGCAAGGAGGCCGCCGAGTCCCTGCACCGCTTCGTGCAGCACGGACACATGACCATCGGCCGGAACCGGAGAGATTTCATCGAACTGAACAAGCAGGATATCGTGGTGGAAAGTTACGACAACGGCTCCCGCCAGGATCCCGGCGTGGTTCCCGTGACCGGCAAGTTCCAGGAATACCAGGGCACCCTGACCGAGGAACAGGTGCGCAAGGAAACGGCCCGCTGTCTGGGCTGCGGCGCATCCGTCGTGGATGAGAACAAGTGCATCGGCTGCGGCATCTGCACCACCAAGTGCGGCTTCGACGCCATCCACCTGCACCGCGTACATCCCGATGCCAGCATCATGCGCACTTCCGAAGACAAGTTCGGCGGAATCCTGCCCTACATGATCAAGCGAACCGGCAACATCCTGTTCAAAAAGAACAAGTAATGCACGAACTGGGCATCGTATTCTACATTATCCGGGACGTCAAGCAGGCGGCTTTGGAACACAGCGTCCAGAAGGTATCCGGCGTGGTGATGAACATCGGCGAGGTGTCCACCATCATTCCGGATTATCTTACGGACTGCTGGCGCTGGGCGGCCGACAAGGAGGATCTCCTCCGGGGGGCGGAACTCAAAATCAATACCATCCCCGCCGTCACTTACTGCGAAGACTGCCACGCCGAATACGGAACGGTCGCCCATGGCAAAATATGCCCCCGCTGCGGAAGCGAACACACCTACCTTCTGCGGGGCAATGAAGTGGAAATCAAAGAAATAGAAGTACCTAACGAATAAAAATATGTCTTGTTTTATCGCTCCCCTGGTGGCGGCCGTCGCCACTACCGCCATCCGTAAAACCCGTGCCAAGGCCGTCAAGGCTCCCGGCTCCTCCCCTTTCCTGCATCACCTTCCGGACCTGGAGAAGATGCTGTGGGGCGGCACCCTCATGCTCATCGTGGACCATGTCATCAACGGAGAACTCACCTGGGCCTTCCCCTTCTTCACAGCCCTGGGGGAAAGCGGCGGCGCATCCCTCATGCTCCGGGAAATCCTGACGGTGGGCGTTCCCATGGCGCTGATCCTGATCGCCGCCTGGGCCGTTTGGGCCGTCGCAAAAGACAGAAAAGTTTCCAAACAACTCAATAACTAAAACCAACAAACTATGTTTTTCCAAGTGTATGGGGCTAATGCCCTTTCTCAGTGGGGAATGCTGATCGTGGTCCTTCTGGGCCTGATCCTCCTCAACGAATTCGCCCGCCGTACCAAGTTGGGCGGTATCATTACCTTCCTGGCCATTCCGCTGGCCCTCACCGTTTATTTCCTGGCCATCTGGTTCGGCGTACGCAACGGAAGCCAGTGGGCGCTTGAAAACCAGACCCATGTTTACATGCAGGGCTGGTTCCACTACGCCAAACTGTATGCTGCGACGGCCGGGTGTATCGGCTTCATGATGATCAAGTACAAATGGGGTATCGGTGCCAAGCACTGGTTCAAGCCCTTCCCGTTCATCATCGTCGGTATCAACATCCTCATCGCCTGCGTATCCGACTTCGAGTCGGCCGTCATGGGCTGGAACAAATGGTGGCTCACTTCCGAAGGTGTATGGCAGTATGGCGGCTGGCACAATGTGATGAACGGCGTCGCCGGTCTGATCAACATCATGTGTATGACCGCCTGGTGGAACGTCTATCCTTCCAAGGACAAGAAGGACATGATCTGGGCCGACATGACCTGGGTTTACATCGTCATCTACGACATCTGGAACTTCGCCTACACCTACAACTGCCTGCCTACGCACAGCTGGTACTGCGGTATCGCCCTGCTCCTCGCCCCCACCGTGGCTGCCCTCCTTTGGAACCGCGGCGGCTGGATCCAGAACCGTGCCAACACCCTGGCCATCTGGTGCATGTTCGCACAGGTATTCCCGCTGTTCCAGGAAACCTTCAAGAACGGTCAGCAGTGGTTCAGTTGGGCTACCCTGCCCGTGCTCTATCCCGAAGGCGTGAACACCATCAGCAAACTCTATGAAGTGGCCGGTGGCGAAGCCGCAGCCGTAGGAACCACCGTGGATCCTTCCCAGGTGGCAGCCAACCCCACCATGATGATCGTCATCAGCGCCCTGGCCCTCGTGACCAACCTCATTGCCATCTGCTACATCATCGCTGTCTCCAAGAAGCGCCACATCAATCCGTACAAGGAAGACGTGTTCGTGGACCAGAAGTACTACAAGGACGCCATGGCCCGTGCCGACCTGAGCTAATCTTCAGTGGCACGTAATTTATAATCAATCAAGCACTTACGTTAAATCCTCTGCGCAAAAAGCGCAGAGGATTTTGCATAAACGACTGTGAGACAGGGAGTTACGCGCCACGGGCAGGAGTCTTTGATTTCAGATAAAAATAAAGTAAATTTGTTGGTAATAACAGAACCACATGATGAATCCCAACGAATTTGATGTTATCATCATCGGCGGTGGCATCACCGGCGCCGGAACGCAGCGGGACTGCGCCATGCGCGGCCTGAGGACCCTCCTCATCGAGCGCTCGGACATCGCCACCGGAGCCACCGGCCGAAACCATGGCCTGCTGCACTCCGGCGCACGCTACGCGGTGAATGATCCCGAATCGGCCGAAGAATGCATCCGGGAGAACATGATTCTCCGGACAATCGCCGCCCACTGCATCGACGAGACGGAAGGCCTGTTCATTACCCTCCCGGAAGACGACCTGGCCTACCAGCAGAACTTCGTGGAATCCTGCAGGAAAGCGGGAATCGGCGCAGAGATAATCGATCCGGACCTGGCTCGGAGGCTGGAACCTTCGGTGAATCCGGAACTGATCGGCGCCGTGAAAGTGCCCGACGGCAGCGTCGATCCCTTCCGCCTCTGTGCCGCCAACATGCTGGACGCCAAACTGCATGGCGGCCAGGTGCGCCTGCACACGGAAGTCACGGGATTCATCCGCGAAGGAGACACCATCAAAGGGGTGCATACGCGCAACCGCCAAACCGGCGAAGAGGCCGATTTCTACGCCCCCGTAACCGTGAACGCCTGCGGCATCTGGGGGCAGCACATGGCCGAACTGGCCGGCGTCCGGATCGGGATGTTCCCCGCCAAGGGGGCCCTCCTCATCTTCGCCCACCGGGTCAACAACATGGTCATCAACCGCTGCAGAAAGCCCTCCAATGCCGATATCCTGGTTCCCGGAGACACGGTCTGCGTCATCGGCACCACCTCCACCCGCATTCCCTTCGAAGAATGCGACCACGTGGCCGTCACGCCCGACGAAGTGGACCTCCTCATCACGGAGGGCGCCAAACTGGCCCCTTCCCTGTCGTCCACCCGCATTCTCCGCGCCTACGCAGGCGTGCGGCCGCTCGTGAGTGCGGACGACGATCCTTCGGGCCGAAACATCTCCCGCGGCATCGTATGCCTGGACCACGAATCCCGCGACGGCCTCAAGGGATTCGTCACCATCACGGGCGGCAAACTGATGACCTACCGGCTCATGGCCGAAATCGCCACCGATACGGTGTGCAGGAAACTGGGGGTGGATAAGCCTTGCACCACGGCCACCACTCCCCTTCCCGGCTCCGAGGAACGTTCCTACGAGGCCGTTGCCCAGAAGATCTGGGAAGCCCCTTCCACCGCACAGAAGGCAGCCGCATCCCGAATGGGAACCCGCGCCTCCCGCATCCGTACCGGAGACCGCCGGGACGACGCCCTCATCTGCGAGTGCGAAGAGGTGTCCGTCGGCGAAATCAACGCCGCCATCGAGCGCATGGATGTCTCCACCCTCACCGACCTTCGCCGGCGCACCCGCGTCGGAATGGGCACCTGCCAGGGAGAGTTCTGCGCCTGCCGCGCCGCCGGCCTGCTGGCCAAGGCCCACGGCTGCGTGGAAAGGGAAAGGAAAGACCTGGCCGATTTCCTGCAGGAGCGCTGGAAAGGCAATTTCCCCATCGGCTGGGGAGACACGCTCCGCGAAGCCGAATATACACAGTGGGTCTATAAACACGTACTGGGCTTATGAAATTCGACAGTGTAATCATGGGAGGCGGCCTGGCCGGAATGGTGGCCGGCATCAGCCTCCAGCAGGAAGGGAAAAGCACGGCCGTCATCAGTACGGGCCAGAGTTGCCTGCACTTTTTCTCGGGTAGTTTTGAATCCCTTGCGGAACCCTCGCCCCGCGTGGCCGAACTGTTCTCCCAGGCCGGCATACGCCTCCATTATCAGAAGGGTGTGCGGCTGATGCCGCTGGGCAGTTTCCAGGAATCGGCCCTTGCCCTGGAGGATATCGACATCTTCCCCACGCCTCAGTTCTCCCGCAGGACGCTCATCGTCAATTTCATGGGCTACCACGATTTCTTCTCGTCCTTCCTGGCCGAAGGGCTGGAAAAGCAGGGTATCCAGTGCCGCATCCGCTTTATCAGCCTTCCGGAACTGGAGCCCACGGAAATGGTCCGCGGCGAAATGCGTCCCGTCCAGATTGCCCGCACCATGGACCGGATCTGGGAAAAAGCCGTCCAGGAAATCCGGCTGCTGCTCAAAGATGAGGATACGGTCATCCTTCCCCAGGTGTTCGGCCTGCAGGACATTTCCGTCCCCTCCCGCATCCGGCAGGCCCTTCCCGCCAGGGTCGTCTTCGCCGGAACCATGCCGCCGTCCATTCCTGGCATCCGCACCCAGATGCTCCTGAAAAAGCGTTATCAACTGCTGGGCGGAACCTTCCTGATGGGAGACGAAGCCGTGAGGGCCCACATCCACGACGGCGTGGTCCACAGCATTGTCACCAAGAACCTGGATTCGCATTACCTCGAAGGCGACTCATTCATTCTCGCCACCGGCGGGCTGTTCTCCAAGGGCCTCAAATCCAATCCCTTCCAAATCTTCGAACCGGTGATGGGGCTGGACGTGGAATACGCGGAAGACCGCAACACCTGGTACAATCCCTCGTTCGCCGAAAAACAGCCTTACATGGACTACGGGGTCAAGACCGATGAAAACCTGCATCCCTTCCTGGAAGGGCGGAGCGTGACCAACCTCTACGCTATCGGCTCCCTGCTGGGAAACACCCGTCCGGAACTGGGAAGCGGTGCCGGCCTGGCCATTAACAGCGCCTTCGCCGCAGTCGATGAGATTCTTCGCTCCGCTCAGCATGACAAGGAGGACTAAGTATGAAACTGCAAGAGTATACAACCAGCAAGCATAACTTCGAGGAATGCATGAAATGCACCGTGTGCACGGCCTACTGCCCGGTGCTGCAGGTGAACCCGCTCTATCCCGGACCCAAACAGGCCGGCCCGGACGGGGAACGCCTGCGCCTCAAGGACCCGTATTTCTTTAACTACGCCCTCAAGTATTGTCTCAATTGCAAACGCTGCGAGGTAGCCTGCCCCTCCGGGGTGAAAGTGGCCGACCTCATCCAGGGCGCCCGCATCAAATACGACCATCGGCCCCCCAAACTCAGGGACCAGATCCTGGCTTCCACCGATTTCATGGGCTCGCTGGCCCGTCCGTTCGCACCCATCGTCAACGGCGTCACCGGCCTGGGAATCACCAAGACGGTCCTGGATGCCACGCTTAAGATAGACCATCGCCGCACCTTCCCCAAATACAGCGGCCGCAGTTTCGAGGGCTGGCTCAAACGCCGGACCAAGGAACAGGCCGCCTTCCCCGAGCAGGTCGCCTATTTCCACGGTTGCTATGTGAACTACAATTACCCCCAGTTGGGCAAGGACCTTGTGAAAGTGCTCAACGCCCTGGGCATCGGCGTACAACTCCTGGAAAAGGAGAAATGCTGCGGCATCGCCATGATTACCAACGGCATGAGCGCCCAGGCCACCAAGCATGCGAAACACAATGTCGGCGTACTGGCCAAAGCGGTGGAAAAAGGGCTGAAGATTGTCACGACCTCCTCCACCTGCACCCTCACCATGCGGGATGAGTATCCCAACCTGCTGGGCGTGGACAACAGCGCCGTGCGCGATTCGCTCCTGATGGCGACCCGCCTTATCTACGAAAAACTGGAAAAGGGCGCCGTCTTGAAATTCCGGGCCGATTACCACAAGAAAATCGCCTACCACACCCCCTGCCACCTGGAAAAACTGGGCTGGGGCGTATTCTCGGAACGCCTGCTGAAGATGATTCCCGGAGTCGAGTTCACCCTCCTGGATTCCAACTGCTGCGGCATCTCCGGCACCTACGGCTTCAAGAAAGAGAATTATGAGGCCTCCCAGAATATCGGCGCGCCACTTTTCGAGCAAATCCGCGCCGTGAATCCGGATGTCGTCGCCTGCGACTGTGAAACCTGCAAATGGCAGATCGAGATGAGCACCGGCTACCCGGTGATGAACCCCATCTCCATCCTGGCCGAAGCCCTGGAATAATGTTAAAAACCCTTTGATATGCTCAAATTCCTCCAACAGCCGGCCTACCTTCCGGCTCAAACCGGTCCCGAAGCCGATGCCAAATACAAACGCCTGCGGCTGCAGGTGTTCATCGGCGCCTTCATCGGATATGCCGGTTTCTACCTGGTGCGCAAAAACCTATCCATGGCCATCCCCGCCATGGCGCCCCTCGGTTTTGAGAAGACCGAACTGGGTTTCGTGCTGGGTCTGAACGCCGCCGCCTACGCCCTCTCGAAATTCCTGATGGGCAGTGTCAGCGACCGGTCCAATGCCCGGGTATTCCTGCCCCTCGGCCTTATCCTCACCGCCATCTCCATGTGCTTCATGATCGTTCCCATCCAGGCCATCGGCGCTGAGCACAAAGCGCTGGCCATCCTGGTGATGGGTATCCTGAATGTCCTCGTGGGCTGGTTCAACGGCATGGGGTGGCCTCCCTGCGGCCGGGTCATGACACACTGGTTCTCTCCGGGAGAACGGGGCACCATGATGAGCATCTGGAACTGCGCCCATAATGTCGGCGGTGCCCTGGTGGGCCCGATGGCCACCTATGGCGCCGTCTGGTTCGGCAGTTGGTTCTACGGGGCCCACACGGAACTGTACTTCCTCATCGGCACCTTCGCCTTCCCGGCCGCCGTCGCGCTCTTTATCGCCCTTCTGGCCTACCTCCTTCTCCGTGACACACCGCAGTCCTGCGGCCTCCCGTCCGTAGAAGCCTGGAGAAACGACTATCCCAAGAACTACTCGGCCAAGCATGAGGAAACCCTCACCAGCAAGGAAATCTTCTTCCAGTATGTGCTCAACAACAAGTTCCTGTGGTACATCGCCCTGGCCAACGCCTTTGTTTACATGGTCCGCTACGGCTGCCTGGACTGGGCGCCGACCATCCTCACCGAGAAGGGCATCGACCTCAAGAGCGCCGGCTGGGCCTATTTCGCCTATGAATTCGCCGCCATTCCCGGAACCCTTCTCTGCGGCTGGCTGTCGGACAAACTCTTCCACGGCAAACGCGCCCTGCCCACCATGCTGTTCATGGCGCTGGTACTGGTGTTCATCCTCCTTTACTGGGCCTTTATCGACAACCTTACCGTGGTCATTATCAGCCTCATCGGCATCGGCTTCTTCATTTACGGTCCCGTGATGCTCATCGGCGTACAGGCCCTGGACCTGGCCCCGAAGAACGCCGCAGGCACCGCCGCTGGCCTCACCGGCTTCTTCGGCTATTTCCTGGGAACCTTTATCCTGGCCAATACGGTCATCGGCTGGGTGGCCCAGCAATTTGGCTGGAGCTGGACCTTCATGCTTCTGGTGGGCGCCTGCCTCCTGGCCATCCTCTTCATGGGGCTCACCCTCAAGGAAGAGCGCCGCTCCTAAACCCTGGCAAGGAATTCCCTGTAACACAATACTTTACGCAAAATCCTCTGCGCTTTTTGCGCAGAGGATTTTACATAAACGGCTGGGAATCAGCCTGTTGATTGTCACTAGAAGACCAGGAGGTAGAGGCCGGCGGCAACGGCGGCACCGACCATGGGGCCGCATACCGGAATCCAACTGTAACTCCAGCCGCTGTCACGCTTGCCGGCGATGGGCAGCACGGCGTGGGCGCAGCGGGGACTCAGGTCACGGGCCGGGTTCAGGGCATAACCGGTGGTTCCCCCCAGGGACATGCCGATACTCATGATCAGGCAGGTCACGGGCCAGGAGCCCAGCGAGCCGGTAGAAGCCGTCTGCCCGGCGGCGACGAACGCATTC
>Ga0247608_10001373_pt1 | contig 33907 bp, 30 predicted proteins | sample 176DNAGHGlowgp2_FD_193490 | JGI IMG/M metagenome (GOLD analysis project Ga0247608, IMG submission 193490) | Sheep rumen microbial communities from Palmerston North, Manawatu-Wanganui, New Zealand - 1766 DNA GHGlow gp2 | ecosystem: Host-associated > Mammals > Digestive system > Stomach > Rumen ...
TCGGTCTTGCTGATCCTGACAGAGCTGTATCTTTCCCTGCTCGGCAAAACAAGGTCACTCCACTCTTCAACGCTCTTAGGCCATTTTGACCCCTCGTTCGTTTTCCTACAACAACTTGACACCGACCGTAATACATTAAGCGCTTGTTTAATCTTTATGGCTGGAGTATAATCCTGCCGAAAAAGAAAGTCAACGCCCGCGGAAAGCTCTCTTCCGAAAGGGAGAAAAGGATTTCCAAACGGGCGCACGGGGGGATCGACTATGAATACGGAACTTATGCCGCATGACCACGGCAACGCACAGCGGGCGGCGGCATTGAAAAAGCAGCTTCGGCGCGGCGGCAGCTTCGACACGGTGGCGGGGATTTTTCAGCTCCTGGACGACGGAAGCCGCGTGCGGATCTTCTGGCTGCTGTGCCACTGTGAGGAGTGCGTACTGAATATCTCCGCGCTGACGGACATGTCCAGCCCCGCCGTCTCCCACCATCTGCGGCTTTTGAAGGAGGCGGGGCTGATCGAGAGCCGCCGCGCGGGCAAGGAGGTCTATTACCACGCGGCTGACACCCCGACGGTGAAGCTCCTGCACAGCGTGATCGAGAAGGCGATGGAGATTTCATGCCCGGAATTCGGAGAGGATGCTGAGACCGGGACGGCGAGCTTCACCGCGCAGCAGGTGGAGACTGTGCGCCGCATGCACGATGATTTGCTGCAGCATCCCGAAGAGCGGCGCACCATCGAAGAACTGGCACGGCAATACCTCATGAATCCCACCACGCTCAAGGCGGCGTTCAAGGCGGTCTACGGGGATTCGCTTGCCTCGCACATGAAGGAGCACCGGCTGGAAAAGGCGGCGGAGCTGCTGCGGCACGGCGATCTGAGCATTGCGGAGATCGCGTCCGCCGTGGGCTACGACAGTCCCAGCCGCTTCTCATCGGCGTTTCGTGAACGCTACCACATGCTGCCGACCGAGTACCGAAAGCAATTGAAATGAAAAAGGGGCTGCAGCAAAACGCATGTCATCCTGAGCGTAAGCGAAGGATCTTTCCCCGAAAGTTTGCAGAAACATTCAAAGAGAAGATTCTTCGTCACTTCGTTTCTCAGAATGACATAAAGGAAAACGTTTTGCTGCAGCCCATTCATCGTGATGTTTGATTATATCACGGGAAATCCGCCGTCGACATGCAGAACCTGCCCTGTGACGTAAGAGGCGTCGGCCAGATATAGCACTGCCTGCGCGATTTCCTCGGGCTTTCCGAGTCGTCCGAGGGGGATCTCCTGTGCCAGCATGTCCAGTGTGTCCTGCCCCAGAACCTGCACCATGTCGGTGTCGATGACGCCGGGGGCCACCGCGTTGACGCGGATGCCGCTGGGCGCAAGCTCTGCCGCAAGCGAGCGGGTGAGGCCGATAATGGCATGCTTGGTGGAGGAGTACGTTACCTCACAGGACGCGCCGTGGCGGCCCCAGATGGAGGACATGTTGATGATGCAGCCGGCATGCTCGTGCAGCATATTGGGCAGCACCGCCTGGATCGTGTTGTAGCAGCCGCCCAGGTTCACCGCGAAGATGCGATCCCAGGTGGCCCGGTCGATGTCCTGAAAAAGCTGCTGTTTGGCAATGCCCGCGTTGTTGACCAACAGCGTCACCCGGCCGAGTTCCTTTTCAACGCGCGCGACCATGGACTTCACGGCCTCCGGATCGGCCACGTCCGCCTGTACCCAGATGGCGTCGGCCCCCCCGGCGCGGAGCTTTTCGCACAGCGCTTCGGCCAGATCCGCGCGCTCGATGCAGTTGAGGCAGACGGCGTATCTGGCCCGGGCCAGCGCCTCGGCGCAGGCTTTCCCGATTCCGCGCGACGAGCCGGTGACGAGCGCGACCCTTCTCATTCGGAGACCTCCTCGCCCAGATGCGCGGCGATACGGCTGCGGCAGCGGTTGGAGAGCTCCTGCGTATTGACGGCGTTGACCTCCTCTGCCGGGATGCACTCCAGAATGTCAAGCTTCACATCGGTGCGGCGGAAGGGGAAGTTCCTGCCGACCTTCTCGGTGCCCTGGATCGCAGCGACGACTACGGGCGCCTTTGCCTTCTGCGCAATTTTGAAGGAACCGGCATGGAAGGGGAGAAGCTTCCCGGTCTTGGTGCGCGTCCCCTCGGGATAGACGACCATGGAGCAGAGATCCCGCTTGAGATAGTCGATGGCCTGGAGAATGGACTTGAGCGCCTCGCGGTCGTTCTCCCGGTTGATGGGGATGAAGCCCGCGCCGTAGGCCAGGGGAGCGATGAGGGGGATCCGGAGGTTCGAGGGCTTGGTGATGAACGCAAGGTTATAGTCCTTCAGTACGCTTGCCTTGACGATGGGGTCAAACGCGGCGCGGTGGTTGCACACCAGCAGAAAGCGCTTGTCCTTCGGCAGCAGCTCTTCGCCGCTGAGCTCCGTATGCACATGCGCGTAGGAACAGAGCCAGGTTGCAATATCGGCGACGCCATGGCGGTAAATCGGTTTTTGCTCCTTGAGCGGTTTAGTGACGTCCACCGTCTGGGCGACGCAGATCCAGAAAACGATGTAAAGAAGGTTCAGCCCCGCAAAGACGCCAAGACCGATCAGCAGCGCGGCCCAAATCGAATACCCCTTCCAAAGCGCGCCTGCAGCCGCGGCGATCGAGAGCAGGCGATAGATCCAAACCAGCATAATACTCCCTCCAAAGCATTGATGAAATTATTATAAACCCTCGCCCGAAAAATTCAAGCAATACTTCTTGACCGCGAGGGATCGCCGCGGTACTCTATACCGAGAGGTGAGCGCATGACGGAAGAGTATACGTTTTTGCAAAGAACGAACGATATGCCCGCCGGGGCGGATTTCTGCCTGCGGCTGGACAATGACTGCATGGAACCATATCTGAAAAAGGGCGAGCTTTTGTATATCGACCGCAAGCAATCGCCGGAGGAGCTGCAGCCGGGGCTTTTCCTGATCCGGGGCCGCATCCTCTGCCGCCAGTGGTGCGAGGACAGCGCAGGCGCGCTCCATCTGCTGTGCGCTAATCCGAAGCGCGAGCGGGAGAATCTCTCCCTGAGCCGGGCGGAAAAGTCCGCCTGTCTCTGCCTCGGGAGCGTACTCACAAAAAAACGCCTCCCCATGCCGGTATACATCGGCTGACATATTTCTGCCGCTTTTTTCATGGTGGTTTAAGGAACAAAGACTATACTCACCATGGATTACCATAACGGGGAGCTACTGTACATGAAAATACTCATCATTGAAGACGAAAAACTGCTGGCCGACTCCATCAAAACCATGCTGGAGGGGCGCGGTTTTCAGGTCGAGGCCGTCTATGACGGAGAGACCGGCGCCGACTATGCCGAACTTGGGATCTATGATCTGCTGATCCTGGACGTCATGATGCCGAAGATGGACGGTTACCAGGTGGCGCGGCGGGTGCGGGCACAGCGCTGCGGCACGCCGATCCTGATGCTGACGGCACGTTCCGGTCTGGAGGATCGCATCGAGGGCCTCAATGCCGGGGCGGACTATTATCTCACCAAGCCCTTCGACATGCGGGAGCTTCTGGCCTGCATCAATGCGCTTTTGCGCCGGCAGGGCAACCAGGTGGACGAAATGGTGTTCGGCAATACCGCGCTGGATCTGGCCACATCCATGCTGATCTGCGGGGATAAGAGTGTGCGCCTGTCCGCCAAGGAGTTTGACGTGATGCGCCTGCTGCTGCAGTATAAAGGGAATAATCTCTCCAAGGAAGTGATCCTCGCCAAGGTCTGGGGCTACGACTCCAACGCGGTGGAGAATCATGTGGAGGTCTATGTGGGCTTTCTGCGCAAAAAGCTCAGGAGCATCGGCTCCAATGTCAAAATCGAGGCGCTTCGGCGGCTCGGGTATCATCTGGAGGTTGAGGAAGCTTGATCAAAAAGCTCCGCATCAAATTCATCTGTGTCAACATGCTCTTCGTCACCTGCATGCTGGCCATCCTCTTCGGCACGCTGACCTATTTTATGGGCCGCACGATCGCCAAGGAGCAGACGGCGGAACTGCACCGCATCGCCGAAGAACCGGGTAAAAAAATCCGGCCGAACGGCACAAACCCGAGCGAGGAGTATGTCATGTCCAACTTCACGCTGGAATACGGGCCCGACGGAAAGCTGAAGGCCTTCGGCAGCGGCGGCTTCGACCTGTCCGACGAGGAAGAGCTGGCTGCCCTGTATGATCGCGCCATGGCCGAAAATGACGCCGACGGCGTGCTGAAGGATTACAGCCTGCGCTATTACCGGGCAAAGACGCCCTTCGGAAATAAGGTGGTCTTCGCCGATACCCATGCCGAGCGCGCAACCATCAATCACCTGATCCAGAGCTGCGCCATGCTTGCGGTGGTGAGCTTTGCGGTCTTCTTTGCGGCAAGCCTGCTGCTCTCCCGCTGGGCGGTGCGTCCGGTGGAGATCGCCTGGCGGCAGCAGAAGCAATTTGTGGCGGACGCGTCCCATGAGCTGAAAACGCCGCTCACAGTCATCATCTCCAATGCCGAGCTTTTGCAGCAGCCGGGATATGACGAGACGCAGCGGAGAAAATTCAGCGACAGCATCCTCACCATGTCGCGGCAGATGCGCAAGCTGGTGGAAAGCCTGCTGGATCTTGCGCACCTGGACAGCGCGCACGGCGCAGGCGGCTTCGAGGAGCTGGATTTCTCAAGCCTTGTGGAGAACTGTCTCCTGCCCTTCGAGCCGCTGTATTTTGAGCGCGGGCTTCAGCTGGAGTCTGAGGTGGAAGCGGGATTGCGCGTCCGGGGAAATGAACAGACCCTGCGGCAGTGCGTGGATATCCTGCTGGACAATGCCCAGAAATATTCCGAGCCCGGCAGCGTAAAACTCTGTCTGCGCCGCAGCGGACACAGCGCCGAACTCACAGTCGAAAACCCCTCGCCGGAGCTCAGCAAAAGCGAGCGCGAGGATGTTTTCAAACGCTTCTACCGGCGGGATGCGGCCCGTACCGATTCCGGAAGCTATGGCCTCGGCCTGCCGATTGCCAAGGCGATCGTCACGCGCCACAACGGAAAGATCGGCTGCGGCTGGGAGGCGGGAAAGATCCGCTTCACCGTCACGCTGCCGACAATATAAAGAAATGCCAAAAGCCCGGCGCAGGCCGGGCTTTTGGCATAAAAAAACCCGGCACAAATTGCCGGGTAAAGAAATCACCAGAGATCGACGTCGCCAGTCTCTTCGCCGCGTACCCAATACGCTTTGTTCTGGTCGACTCTCACATATATTTTGTCAGCAGGGCCGACCTTGGCAAGGATCTCGGCATAGGAAATTTCGCCGCCAAGGGGAGACTGAACGATCACTTCAGCAGCCTGCTTCTTTGCTGCGGGCTTTCTGGCAGCGGGCTTCTTTGCTGCGGGCGCCTCAGCCTTGGGGGCAACGACCTTCTTCTCAGCTGCGGTCTCGCCGCTTGCTTTTCTGGGTGCCATATCTGTATCCTCCTTCTTGCAAGATGAGATATCTTTTTCCGGATATCGTCCTGATTATACCACGACTTTATTAAAAAGCAATTGTTTTTTGAACCAATTTCGTGAATTTATGAAAAATCTCACTGAATATAGACGATTGCCGTCTTCTGGAAGGCAGAAACGAACTGCGTGCACGCCGAATAGAACAAACACCCGGCATAGAGATAGACCAGATCAGCGGTGGAGTGCAGGAAAAGTACAGCGACAACGGCGGAGATCGCAACAGCCAGATTGATGATGCCGGCGGCGAGACTCTGCTTCCAGGCCGGAGCGCCGAAACGGCGGGCCTCCATCGCGCGCAGAATATCCATGATGCCCGCAAAGGCATGCATGCCGAGCAGATACAGCATGATGTACAGGTGCGGATCATCTACCATGCTGAGCGTGAAGATGGCCAGATCCAGAACGATGATGCCTTTATACAGGATGGATGCGCCGCCCACCATGTGCCGTGCCATGGTAAAATAGAGCACAAGGCAGCGAATGCCGTAGGTCAGCATCGAGACACAGAGGATCAGGGCGACGATATACAGGCCGATCTCCGGCTCCGCGACCAGCAGGGCACAGCAGCCGAGCATGAGCACGCCGACCAGTATTTTCTTGATACGCTGCATTTTAGTCATGGCGCCGCTCCTCCGCAAACGCTTCGATCAGCTTGATGTAATCCCGGATGCCCTGGAAGCCCTTCTCCGCATAGTCCACGGAGAAGCCGGCGAGCAAATTCCCGGATTTGAAAATCTTGTTGGTGACCATGCTTTTCTGCGCCAGGGCGGCCAGAATAAAGCGCCCAATGAAGCTCCTGTCATTCTTGTCCCGACCGAGTGACATATATTCCTGCTGGTACTTGTCGAGGTCAAAATCCTCGATCTCCTGCCCGGAGAGCTTCTCGCCCAGCGCCCGCCAGTCGGCGCAGGCGTCAAGCTGGCGCTTGCCGATGATCCGGCGGATCTCCTCTTCCCAGGGGGCCACATCCTCGGTGGCGTAACGATCCGTCTCAAAGACAGGGATGAGGCCGCGCAGATACTTCATGGCATAGACCATCTGACAGAAGGCGCGGTAGTAGTCGCTGGGGTTATCCTTGAGAATCTCCTCGTATTCGCCCCAGGCGGGCAGATATTTATAGCGGATAAAGCTGTAATCCGGCAGGTGACCCGCCCGGCCGTGGCCGAGGTTCATGATGGAGTTTTCGCTGCCCTGGTAGATGCTGTTGTTGTAGATGCCCTTTTCCACATCGTCCGGGCTGCCGGGACTGTGGTGAAAGTCAATGCGCCGCTGCTCGTAGCCTGTATCGGTGGCGAAGAGCTCGTAAAAATACCGGTTGGTATTGTTGATGACCAGGGAAGGGGTACCGGCAAAATAGCTGTGCGCCCAGGTATCGGCCAGCACGTGCATCGCAATGCCGACGGCCTGGAGGCTGCCGCCCTTTGCGAGATTGACCGTGTCGACCAGCAGCGCCCCGTTCGGCTTGCAGATCAGGCGGTACTTGTTGCGGTATACGGGGCCCGCCTTCTTTACCTCGGCATGCAGATCGCCGGGCAGAAAGTGGAAGGAAGCCCAGATGCGCGTGATGTCCTGCAGCCCCACAAGATCGGTGCGGGCGTCCATCAGCTCGAGCTGAAGCTGCGTGGTGGCGGCGTTTCGCGGCGCCTTGAGCTTGGACAGCAGCGTGCGCGAACAGAGATCCACAAACTGCGCGCTGTAGGCGATGTCAAGGCTCTCTTCGTGGGAGTAGCCCGCAATCTGAGCGGCGCAGTAGGTCGCGTAATAATGAAAATCCTTCTGCATGACTCAGCCCTCCAATTGCCGGCTCAGGCGCCTGACCAGAATCGCGTTATAGATGAGCTGCGCCAGAATCACGATGGACGTGAAGTCCACCACCAGCGAAACCACGTAGTCCATCAGGGCCTCATATCCGTCCCTGTAGTCGTACATGAAAAGATAGACGATCCAGGCCGCAATATTCACAACGAGCATCAGAGCAGTGACGATGATGTAGGCCTTTCCCTTTTTGCTGCCGAGCCCCTCCGCCCGGGCGGAAAGCCCTATGTATAATCGCAGAGCGAGATCGATCAGCAGAAAAGCGGTGACCATGGCATAGGCGATCACAAGGGCGGTCTGCTGGAACTGCTCCGGAACGTCAAAGGTCATGGGGATGGGGTCAACGATCATATAAAGATAGGTTTTCAGCATGCTCCATACGCCGAAAGCAATCACGCCTGCGCCGAGCGTGAGCAAATTGGTCCTGCGCCGCCGCAGTTCAGTTTCCATAGAAAAGCCCTCTTTTGAAAAACAGTGTCCTATAATATAACATAAATTGCGAAAAAAGAAAAGTGTGAAAGACGATTTGCGCGTTATTCTGTTTTTTATCTCCAAAAAGATATACAATTTTGTCCCGCCGTGATATAATCACAAAACAGCCTGAAAGCATTTACGTCATTTTCAGTTTCTTCATGGTTTCTTTAAGCCTTTTTTCAGAAAAGAACGGTATCCTTGCAAGGAACTCAACAGAGAGAAGGGACAGAAGTGGAACTGCAATACCGGCATGAGTGGAAGCATGAGATCAGCTGCGCGGATCTGCTTGCCATCCGCCAGCGTCTGCGCGCCGTCGCCGAGAGCGACCCCCACGCGAAGGATGGGAAGTATCTGATCCGCAGCCTGTATTTTGATAACCTCAGCGACAAAGCCCTGCGCGAGAAGATCGACGGCGTCAACCTGCGGGAAAAGTTTCGCATCCGCTATTATAACGGTGATCTCTCCGTCATTCACCTGGAAAAGAAGAGCAAGCGCGCCGGACTCGGCACCAAGTTCAGCGCAGGCCTGAGCCCGGACGAGGCGCAGAACATCGTGGACGGGTATCTCGACTGGATGATGGACAGCGGCAGACCTCTGGTGCAGGAGCTCTACTGCAAGATGAAATATCAGGGCCTGCAGCCGAAGACCATCGTCGACTATACGCGCGAGCCGTTTATCTACCGCCCCGGCAACGTCCGCGTCACCTTCGACTATGACATACGCACCGGCCTGAGCTGTACGGATTTTCTCGATCCGGACTGCCCGACCATTCCCGCCGGGGACGCCCCCATCCTCATGGAAGTGAAGTGGGACGCGTTTCTGCCCTCCATTATCCGCGACGCGGTGCAGACGCCGGGCCGCCGGGCAGAGGCCTTTTCCAAGTACGCCCAATGCAGAATCTACGGTTAGGATTCCATTGAAAACATAAGTACAGGCAAATAAATCATAAGGAGCTATCACAATGACCTTTCATGACATTTTTAAGTCCAGCTTTCTGGAGAACGTAAACGCAATCAGCGTTCTGGACATGGCGCTGGCGCTGCTGCTGGCCTTCGGCCTCGGCCTGTTCATCTTTTTCGTATATAAAAAGACCTATGCCGGCGTGATGTATTCCTCCAGCTTCGGCGTGACCCTGGTGGCCCTTACCATGATCACCACGCTTGTGATCCTGGCTGTCACGTCCAACATCGTGCTGTCCCTCGGCATGGTCGGCGCCCTGTCCATCGTGCGTTTTCGCACCGCCATCAAGGAACCGCTTGACATCGCCTTTCTCTTCTGGGCCATCGCGGCGGGCATTGTGCTGGCCGCGGGCATGATCCCGCTGGCCGTCTTCGGCAGCGTCTTCATCGGCATCATCATCCTGGTCTTTGCAAACCGCAAGGACATGACCAGACCTTTTATCGTCGTCATCGACTGCGACGGCTATGAGAGCGAGAACGCCGCGCTGAACCTCCTGGGGGAGAACAGCAAGCGCATGAGCGTCAAGAGCAAGACCGCCCGCAAGGGCGCGGTGGAGCTGAATGTGGAGGTTCGCCTCAAGGACGGCAACACCGATTTTGTCAATGAGCTTGCCAACATCCCGGGCGTCGAGAGCGCTGTCCTGGTCAGCTACAACGGCGATTACATGGGCTAAGGAGGGACACAGGTGTCAACGCACAAGAATATTGACCTGATATGCGTTGCCGTCCTGGTGTGCACCATCCTGATCACGGCCCTGTTTATGAACGGCTCGCGCTTCGGCATCGAGACCGTGACGGACGGGGACGCGGAGGGCAGCACCGACTCCGCCTACTTTACCAAGAATGACCGCGATGGAAGCTGGACGGGGGTCACCGCGACACAGATCAGGCTGTCCGGCGACACGGCCTCCGTCTCCGGCGGCGGGGTCTATGTCTATGACGGCGATGTTGTGATAGCCCAGGCGGGCCGCTATGTGGTCACCGGCACCCTGAACGACGGCAGCATCCGCGTCAATGCCGACAGCAGCTCCAAGGTCTGGATCATGCTGAAAGGCGTGGATATTACCTGCGCCGACGATGCGGCCATCCGTGTCGAGCAGGCCGATAAGGTCTTTCTGACCCTGGCCGAAGGGACGGAAAACAGCCTCACAAGCGGCGCGGAATATTCCGAGACCGCCCTCGCCGACAATACCGGCGGCGCGATCTTCAGCCATGACGATCTCACTATCAACGGCAGCGGCGCGCTTAAGCTTACAGCCGCCTATAAACACGGCATCGACGTCAACGACGAGCTGGTCATCACCGGCGGCAAGCTCAGCATCGACGCCCCCGGCGACGGCATCCACGCCAATGACGGCCTGCGCATCGAAAACGCGGCGCTCACGATCAAGGCCGGGGACGAGGGCGCCTATGTCCAGGGCCCGGAAGCGCTTTTCTATATCGCCTCCGGCAGCATGGAGATCGACAGCACCGGCGCGGGGCTCAAGGGCGAATCCGATCTGCGCATCGATGGCGGCACGATCAGTATCAAATCGGCAGCCGACGGGATCCACAGCGCGGGGATCGTCACGATCACGGACGGAGACCTCACCGTCAGCGCCGGGGACGACGGCATCCATGCCGACAAGGCTGTCAGCATCGAAGGCGGCAAGCTCACCATCAGCGAATGCTATGAGGGCATCGAGGCGCTGACCATCGACGTCAGCGGCGGTGAGATCGAGATCTATCCCGGTGACGACGGCCTGAACGCCAACGGCGGCAGCGGCGGCTTCGGCGGCATGTTCAGACGGCCCGGCGAGGGGCTGCCTGAAGAGACCGAGACTGCCCAAACCGAGACTGAGGATACCGAAACCTGGATCCATATCAGCGGCGGCAGCATCACCGTGGTCAACAGTACTGCCCGCGACGCGGACGGCCTGGATTCCAACAAGGACATCGTCATCAGCGGCGGCACCATCCGCGTGAGTCTCACCTCTGCCGGCAGCAACAATGCCATCGACTTCGGCAGCGAGAGCGGCGGCAGCTGCCTCATCAACGGCGGCAATGTGGTGGCCTGCGGCAGCTCCATGATGGCCGAGGGCTTCAGTGACGCCTCGACCCAGTGCTCCATCTTCTATAACCTGGGCTACAATGTTTCCGGCGAAACGACGATTCGGCTTCTGGACGCCGACGGCAAGGAGCTTCTGAACTACACGGCGCCCTGCCCGTTCTCCTCCGTCACGCTGAGCTCGCCCGAGATGAAGCTGGGCGAGACCTACACCCTCATGCTCGGCGACAAGGAAGAGCAGATCACCCTGGAGAGCGTCAGCACCACCTGTGGCGAAAGCGGCATGGGCGGCATGGGCTGGGGCAGCATGCGCCAGCGCGGCGATAACGGCGAAGGGGGAGAGAACTTCCACGGCCGCGGCAACTTGCAGGGCATGGATCCAAACGGCAGCGGTACGAATGCCGACGGAACCGGCAACATGAGCCCCGACATGGGCGGCGAAAGACCGAACTTCGGCGAGGGCTTTACGCCCCCGGATATGGGCCAGGGCTTCGGCGGACCGACGCCCCCGGACATGAGCTTTCCGCCGCAGGGCGCTGACGGCGAGATGACGCCCCCGCAGGATATGAACGGCGGGCGCGGGCAGATGAACGGCAGGGAACAGCGCGAGACGCAGACGCCTGCACAGGAGACGCCTGCGGAAGAAGCACCCGCGGAGACCGCCGTGATCGGCCCGCAGCCGGTCAGCCGCGCTGTCTGGCTGATGGTCGGCGCGTGCACGCTGGCCCTGATCCTGGGCATCCTCTTCGCGGCAAAATACAGACCATGATTTTTCCCCCGGACTTTACAAGTCCGGGGGAAATCTCTGGCTTGTGTTCGCGCAAAAAGGCGTGTAAAATAGAGAAAAAGGGGGACGAGTCGATGCAGACCTTGATCGAACTCTATGATGAAAGACCGCTGGAAAACGTGCTGGGAGTGGAGGTTTTCCGCCCCGAGCGCGTCGTCTATGTCTGCCCGGATGACATCGGCAGCCTGAAACGGGTTCAGCCGAAGCTGCGCGCCTATTTCCGCCACCGCGGACTGGAGCCGGAAATTGTTATCGTGAAGACTGAATTTTTTGAGAGCGCCGCCATGTTGGAGGTCTTTCGTGAAATCGTGAAGCAGTATCCGGACTGTGCCATTGATATTACCGGCGGCACGGACGCCGCGCTTTTCGCGGCAGGGCTGCTGTGCGCGGAGACGGATATCCCGGTCGTCACCTACAGCCGCCGGAAAAACTGCTTCTACAGCATCCGCGGCACGGCCTTTGAAGGCGAGATGCCCTGCAAGGTAAGATACACGGTGGAGGATTTCTTCCTGATGGCGGGCGGCTCCATGCGGGAAGGACGGGTCGACAATTCCGTTTTGGAGCGGTATCTGAAGGATATTAACGCTTTCTTCGCGCTCTATCTCTCTCACCGGCGCGGGTGGACGAATACCGTCACCTATATGCAGCGCGTCTCTCCGGCAGCGCCTGACGGAAGCTATAGCCTCAACGTACACGGTGCTTACGAGGTGAAAGGGGAGCGCGGCTCGCGGATCACAGCCCCGGCAGACGCCCTGCGCGCCATGGAGAAGATCGGCTTTCTGCAGGATCTTGTCATCGTGCCGGAGAAATCGGTCTCCTTCCGCTTCCGGGATAAACAGATCCGCGCGTGGCTGCGCGATGTGGGCAGCGTCCTGGAGCTGTATGTCTATAAAGCCTGCCTGGATACGGGACTTTTCGGGGATGTGCGCACCAGCGCGATCGTGGACTGGGAAGGCGACGTGAGCGACAAGGCGGTCAGCAACGAGCTGGACGTGATGTGTACCCGCGGCGTGACCCCGGTCTTCATCAGCTGCAAGACCTGTGATGTGAAGACGGAGGCGCTCAACGAGCTTGCGATCCTGCGCGACCGCTTCGGCGGCAAGATGGCCCGCGCCGCCATCGTCACGGCGGAGCGCGGCGGCATTGCCATGCGAAACCGCGCTTCCGAGCTTGGCATCATGGTCATCGACTTGGATGACCTCGCGCGCGGCCGCATCAAAAGCCGCCTGAAGACCCTCATGCGGGATATCAAATGATATGGAAAGCCCCCGACCGGACGGTCGGGGGCTTTCCACAGGATGATCAGATCCCCACCACGAGGAAGCACAGATACACTGTGGGAATGGAGAAGAGCAGACTGTCGGCTCGGTCAAAGACGCCGCCATGACCGGGGATCAGGTTAGAGAAGTCCTTCACGCCGATCATGCGCTTCATGAGCGACTCCGCGAGATCCCCGATCTGTCCCATGAAGGCGCCGAGAAACGCCGTTACCAGGCAGACGCGCAGGGGAACGGGGCTGCCGGACAGGCTGAGGATCCACCAGGCGAGAACGCCCGACAGGATGGAGGAAAGCTGCCCGCAGACGGCGCCCTCGATCGTCTTCTTCGGGCTGACCGCGGGGGCAAGCTTGTGCTTGCCGAAGCGCATACCGCCGAAGAGCGCCGCACTGTCACAGATCCAGGTGGCAAGGCAGGCCGTCAGCAGAGTCTGCCACCAGATCTCACTCACGCTGATGATCATGATGATGCCGAAGAGAACGCACGGATAGTTCATCCCGGCAACGGTATAAAGTGCGCCGACGCCCGAGACCTTCGTGTGCAGGACGCCGGAGAAAAGGGACAGGTACAGGCAGAAGACAAAGCACACCACATAGACAAAAAGCCCCATGTGCAGGTAGGCCAGCACTGCGTGTACCGAGAGATACACGATCATGACCCACAGCGTACAGTGGGCGCTCAGCTTCTCCACGCTCTTGCTGTATTCGTAGGCGCACAGACCGCCCGCCACGGAAAAATACAGGATGCGGGTGATGGCCCAGGGCATGCAGGCCGCCGTGACAGCGACCAGAATAATGGCGGATTTGATACGATCCTTCAAAGCGGACTCCTCTCTTTCTGCGGTGCCGGGGATAAGGATGATATTAGAATAACATAAAAGAAAAGGAAACACAACAGGCCAATAGATTGATTTTTCTGTTGTGCATGCAAACAAGATGTGGTATGATGACAACATCCAACCATGTATTCCGGAAATCAAATAACAGGGGGGACAGATACATGTTAAACGAAAATAAGATCTGGATGGCTCAGTCCGACAAACGCCTCTTCCTTCTTCCCAACATGGCCAACCGTCACGGCCTGATCGCGGGCGCAACCGGCACCGGCAAAACCATCACCATGAAGGTCATGGCGGAGTCCTTTTCCGATATGGGCGTTCCCGTCTTTCTCGCGGATATCAAGGGCGACCTGACCGGCATGTGCAAGCCCGGCGCGGACAGCGCCGATATGCAGGCGCGCATCCAGCGCTTCGGCATTGAAAACTTCTCCTTCCGGGGCTATCCCACCCGCTTCTGGGATATCTTCGGCGAGGTCGGCCATCCCGTCCGCGTCACGGTCAGCTCCATGGGCCCCGTGCTGCTGGCAAGGCTCCTGGGCCTGACGGAGATCCAGACCGGCGTTCTCAACATCGTGTTCAAGGTGGCGGACGATAACGGCCTGCTGCTGCTTGATCTGAAGGATCTGCGCTCCATGCTCCAGTTTGTGGGCGAGAACCGCGCGGAGTTCACCGTGGAGTACGGCAATGTCTCCGCTGCCAGCATCGGCGCCATTCAGCGTGCCCTGCTCGCCTTCGAGCAGGAGGGCGGCGAGATGTTCTTCGGCGAGCCGGAGCTCGATATCGCAGACTGGATGGCCACCGACGCCGACGGGCGCGGCTACATCAACATCCTCTCCAGCCAGAAGCTGATCCAGAGCCCCACCGTCTATGCCACCTTCCTGCTCTGGATGCTCTCCGAACTCTTCGAGCGTCTGCCCGAGGTAGGCGATCTGGACAAGCCCAAGATGATCTTCTTCTTTGATGAGGCGCATTTCCTCTTCAGCGATATGCCCAAGGCGCTGCTGCAGAAGATCATCCAGGTGGTCAAGCTGATCCGCTCCAAAGGCGTCGGCGTTTACTTCATCACCCAAAGCCCGAGCGATATTCCCGGCGATGTGCTGGCCCAGCTCTCCAACCGCGTACAGCATGCGCTGCGCGCCTATACGCCGGACGAGATGAAGGCTGTGCGCGCCGCGGCAAAGGCTTTCCGTGTCAATCCCGCCTTCAAGACCGAGGACGCCATCATGGAACTCGGCGTGGGCGAAGCGCTGGTAAGCTTCCTGGATGAGCACGGTATCCCCAGCCTGGTCGAGCGCGCCAAGATCCTCCCGCCCCAGAGCCTGATGGGCGCTGCCGGAACCGAAGAGGTCAAGCGCCTGATCTACGCTGACCCGCTGGACGAGAAGTACCGCGAAGCTGTGGACCGCGAGTCCGCCTATGAGATCCTCACCCGCGCCGCGGCCGAGCTTGAAAAGCAGCGGGCCGAGGCCGCCCTTGCCGCAGCCGAGGAGGCCGCCCGCCTCAAAGCCGAGGCCGAGGCCGAGAAGCAGCGCCTGAAGGAAGAGGCCGCAGCCGAGCGCGAGCGTATCCGGGCTGCCGCCGCTGCCGAGAAGCAGCGCCTGAAAGAAGAGGCGGCTGCCGTCAAGGCGGCGGAGAAGGAAGCCCTTGCCGCCCAGAAGGAGGCCGAGCGCCAGGCTGCCAAGAAGAAAAAGATCGCCCAGCAGGCGGCGACCACCGCGGCATCCACGCTGGTCGGGGCACTGTCCACGAACCTTGTCAACGCGGCCACAGGCGGCAAGACCACCAATGCCCAGACCATCGCCAAGCGCGCGGCCAGAAACGCGCTGAGCTCCGTCATGCGCTCCAGCAGCGGCGCGATTATCCGCGGCCTCTTCGGCAACATCGGAAACAAGTAAGACAATATAAAAAATGAAACGACCTCCCCGGGATTATCCCGGGGAGGTCAAACGTTTATCGGGGCTTATACCGTTTTTCTTCCGCAGCAGCTCAGATACATGCGGTGCACGGTAAAGGCGAGAATGCAGCAGCAAAGGCCCATACCGAGATAGCAGCTCAGATACCAGTTGCCGTGGCGCTGAACCAGATACTCCGTGTAGCCGCCGCAGGCGAGGGCGGCGACCCAGAGGATCCACAGGAACCAATGCCACCAGCGGCGGCCGTTGGCGCGGATGGAGAGGACGCTGTAGTACACAAGCAGCACGAGCATGCACACGGCGGCAAGGATCTGCACGATGCTGATAAAGCCGTTGATGGGCAAAAAGCTCGAGTCGTAACGGGTGGAGTCCAGCACCAGCTCGGTTGCGGAATAGTACAGCAGGAACATGCGCACGGTGTTGCCCTCAAAGCGCCCTGCCTTCATGGGGATGTGACGGCGCTTGTAGAAAAAGCGCAGCAGGAACAGGCACAGCACCAGCATCAGCAGGAAATGCGCAAAGAAGGTGGCAAAGCGGTACTCCGTCGCCCCGGCGGAATTGGTGATGCCGGCGGCGAGGGGCAGGTGCTGCAGGATACCGGTGTTCACGGGGATCTTGCTGCGGCAGGAGCTGTTGAAGAGGGAACTGAGCCGGATGAACGCGACGGCAAGGGCCATGCCCGGCGCGGCGGCGTCCAGGAGCTTGGCGGTGTCCCCATCGTCCAGCTTCGCGGCGATCCAGGCAGCAAGCCAGACGCCGGGGATGGCGGCGGAAAGCACATAGCTGCCGGAGGAATAGGTCGTCAGCGCACTCAGAAGACTGGTGTACTGTTCCTGATGGCAGTACCAGTGCAGCGCGCGGCACAGGGGGATTGAGAACACGATCGCAAGCGGGAAGAACAGCAGCATGGACACCAGCCGTCCCTTGTTGGAAAGCTGTACGCTTATACTCATGAACAGCGCGGCCAGAAATCCGACGCTGATGATCACGGCGCTCCAGTAGAGAACGACGGAGCCGATGTATACGGCGATAGGATTCATGAACGCACCTCCTCCGGAATGGCGGTGGCAAAGTAGATGATGTCGCTGACAGCGCGCTCTTCGCCGAAGTCCACATGGTTGATGGGCCCGCCCATCATGATGATCTCCGCAGTCTGGCCGCCGTCGAGGGTATAGGCCTTCCAGACGTTCTTGGAGTAGATGATGCGCGCAAGCTCGTTGATGGTTGCGCGGGGGCGCGCGTCGGGCGTGTGGTTGATGGTCATGAGCAGGTAGTGCAGATCGTCCGTCATGGCGATGCAGGAGCGGGAGTACTCGGTGTTGACCTCACCGATGGGGTAGCCGGAGCAGTACTGCAGCTCGCCGTTATCCACCAGCACGGGGCCGAAGGCCACGGCAAAGACCACGTCGTTTGCCTGCATGAAGGCTTCGGCTTCGCCCTCGCCCATGAGCTCGCCCGCGCGGGAGAAGAGCATATCGCCCGAGGCGGTGAAGAAGCAGGAGTCGACCTGCGCGGGATTGTTGCGGTAAAGCTTTCGCTGATAGGCCGTGATGCCAAGGTCGCGGAAGGCGTAGAAGTCGCCGTTCATCGCAACCACCGCGTTGGAGGCGCTGGCCATATCGGAGGCGTAAAGCTGTACGCTGGAGCTGTAGCTGTCCTCGGCAAGCTTGCGCCTGAGCTGGGAGCCGTGGGCGATCTTCACCTCGGCAAAGGTGCAGCAGCGCTGCTCAATGTATTCCTTCCAGGCGATGACCAGGATCGTATCGTCAAAGTAATAGCGGATCGGCTCGTCCGGGACAAAGTCCGCGCTGGCGTCAAAGATCATCTTCTGCCCGTCCAGCAGGATCGAAGCCCTCTGGATCAGCGCTTCGATCTCGGCGGGATCCTTGGTGCTGCCGAAGCCGTTGGGATCGGGCGCAGGCGCAACGGTGTCGCTCTCCTGCAGGGTGTAGATCTTGCGGATATAGGTGAGGTCGCCCAGCGCATCGGAGGCGGCGTTGTTGACGTACACGTCCAGCTTGTCCGACAGGCGCAGCTTTGTATCGGCAGCAGAGAAGGAGAGCGTACCGGAGGCGGGGTGCAGATTCAAACCCGTCCAGGCGATAACGGCCAGCGCAAAGACCATAAACACCAGGCACATCAGCGCCCGCAGGATCCAGGGGATGCGCCGCTTACCATAGACGCGCGCCGGCTTTTCGCCCTTCGGCTCTTTCTCGGCCTTCTCCTTTTTCCCGAGGCGGCGGGGCTTCTTTTCAGGCTTCGCGGCATCCTCCGGGGCGTCGGCTTTTGCTTTTTTGAACAGGGATTTCTTTTCCGGCTTCTGCGGCTTCGGATCGGGGACCGCGTCAAGCACCGGGGGCTCGAAGCGCACCGTGGCCGCGTCCGCCACATCGCTCGGCATGGCGGGCTTGCCGGCGGCGGAGGAGGTGAAAAAGCTCAGCTCCTGATTCGCCGGGGCGGCGTTTTCCTCGGGCGCGGGCGCGGGATCAACCGGAGCTCCGGCGCTCTGATCCGGCTCGGCGCCGTCGCCGCGAAACTCCGCGAGTATCGCGTCAAGATCGTTGAAATCGTAATTATCTTTACTCATGCTGTGTCTCCCAATCAGTATCCGACCCCGCCGGCAAGCGCCCGCAGCAGCGCGGGATTCGCGAGGATCTGCCAGCGGCTGTCGGTATAGGCCAGGGGGAGGTCAAACTCCGCTTCGGCGTAGTAGTTCTGGGCGTTTTTCAGTACCACGTCCAGCGCCGCAAGATAGGCCTCATCCGCAATTTCGGGGCGGTAACGGCGGTTTTCGTCGTAGACCGCATTCATCGGGCGGCTTTGTACAATGGCTTCGACCTGGCGCTGGGTTTCCTCCGCCACGGCCTGCTCCATCCGGGCAAGGTCAAGGTAGCGGAAGCGCACCGGCTGTACAGCCGTGAGCTTGTCCGTGCGGCACTCACCCGTGAGGGTGTAGAAATAACTGTCGTGCAGCGCGTTATAGACCTGCTGTCCGGCGGCGCTGGCGGGCATTTCCGCGAGGCCGAGATCGGCGTAGTCGCGCAGCTCTCTGTAGGCGGCCTCATAATCTCCGCTGCACACGCCGTTGAAAAAGCGCACGACGCTCTGCGCGGGATCGCCGCTGGGCTGGGCATAGACGGTGCCTTCGTATACGCCGGCGGCGGCAAGCAGCATGGCGGAGGCGCTCAGCAGCAGCGCAAGGAAGAGCCCGATAAAGCGCGCCTTATATTTTACGCACAGGTCGATGATCGAGATCAGACCGAAAAGGAGAAAAGCGCCGATGGACACGGCGGGCACGATCGTCGGGAAGGCGATGCGGTCAGGCGCGGCGGAGGCCGCCGGCGTGGGTACCGGCGTCACCACAGCGGCCGGCGGAACGGGCGTGGGCTCGGGCGTCGGCGCCGGCGTGGGGCTGGGCTTGTTTGCAAGGCGCTCGGTATATTCGCACATGGCGGTGCACCAGGCGCTCAGAAACTCTTCGGAGGTGGTGCTGCCCTGCGAAAACATGACGATGGCGATAGGCTGTGTCGTAAAGCAGATGGCGCAGTCGTTGAGGATCAGATCCTCCGCGATCCAGCCGGGCTTGTGCGCAATGCGAAAGCGCGGCTCATTGGTCTTGAAGAAGCGGTCGGTCATGGCCTTCTGCATGGTCTCGATGATGCCGGGGAAGCGTTCGGACTCGTTGTGCAGCAGAGCCAGGCAGTTGATGAACTCGCGCGCCGTGTATTCGTTGTACATCGTGAGATCCATCGGATCGGTGCCCGGCTCCACACCCATGTAGGGCGCGGTTTTTACGCGGAACTCATTGTATCCGCCGAGGAAGGTGTCGCAGAGGAAATAGGCCTGCTCGTTGCTGGAGTCGATCAGGACGCTGTCGCGCACTTCCTCAAAGGAGAAATACTGCTCGTAGATACTCCAGTCGATGTTGCCCTTGTTGAGCTCCTCCGTCACGCACATGCAAAGCGGCACCTTGAACATGCTGGCGGCAACGGCATACTCGTCCCCGTTGATGTAATGCTCCTCGCCGGTCACAAGGTTCCGGTAGCCCGCGTGGATGCTCTCGGGGCTTACATTATATTTTTCCAGGACAGCGGTGCTGACCGCGTCCCAATCCTCGGCGTCCGGGCCGAGCTGCGCGGCGAAGGCCGGGCAGCACAGACTCAGACAGAGCAGCAGCGCGGCGGCTGCGGCAAATATCTTTTGATATGCTTTCATGCAAACACTCCGATAATAAAAGTCATACCTATATATTTTACCATGATATAGGAATATTGCAAGAGCGAATACGGGGGAAAATCACTTTTTTCGACGGGAAAAGGGCAATTTCGCCGCTGCCCGGACAAGCAGCGGGGGTCTTTTCCCTTCTGCGATCCGCTCTGTGTCCGCAAGCCCCGAAAATTTCAGCACGGCGATCTGCGGCTCCATATCGCCTGTGACGGTGATGCGGTCGGAATCATATCGCCTGACCATCGAGGGGGCGTAGTGCTTGGTCAGCTCCTCAAGATGCTCAAGCCGCCTTGGGCCGCGGCTGCCGTCCCGGTAGTGCATGGGGATGACGACGCGCGGGAAAAGCTCCTCCGTGAGACGGAAAACCTCCTGCGAGGGCAGAGCCGTGCAGGAGCCGGCAGTGATCATCATGGCGTCAAGGTTATAAAGCTTTCGGATCTGCTCGCCGGTGAGCGGGGCGCCGACGTCCCCCATGTGGGCGATGCGGATGCCGTCGGCCTCAAGGAGATGAATCAGACACGACCCGCGCATGATGCCGCCCACGGTGTCATGCCAGACCTCCATGGGCGTGATGGTGAAGGGACAGTCGCTCTCCGGTCTGCCGGAGAGGACGACGCCCTCCCGGTAGTTGTGGCCGTAGCTGTCGTGGCTGATGAGAAGCTTGTCGGCCCGAACGCCCCTGAGCTTCGGGTATCCGGTCACATAGTCGCTGTTATAGGGGTCAATGCACAGGGTATAGCCCTTGTGCGTGACGGTAAAGCAGGCGTGTCCCAGCCAGCGCAGTTCCATATTATCCCTCCATGATGTGCATGGCCCGAAGCGCCGGGCTTTGAATATGGCTTGCGATCTCAAAGGCGTGGGGTTCCAGGTAGTCCCAGCTCCCGTGCGTCAGGTGCTGGGCCCTGAGCTCCGCTGCGACGGAGGTGCAGATGTCCTCCACAACGGCGGACTTGAGGATGCGCCCCTGCTCGTCATTCTCGGCAGTCAGCAGAAATTCCAGCGCGTCCTTCATGCCGGAGAGCTTCTCGAGACCCTCCATCCCCCGGAGCTGCCACTTGTAATAGGGCATGTGTCGGCGGTTGAGCAGATAGATCGCCTCACAGGCGGCGCTGACAAACTCCGCCATCGCCAGCATCGCCGCGCCATACTCCCCGTGGCGCACACAGCGGGGATAGTTGTACTGTCCCGCCTGCGCCATCGTGATCACCCGGGCCGCCAGCTTCTTGAGGCGCACATCCTCGGGCATGCCGTGCAGGAGCGTTTCGCGGATGGAGCTGAAAAGTCCCTGGTCGTCGCGGAAAACCGCGCCGTTTGTGGCCTCGGCCAGTGCGTGGGAGGGGAGGGAGAGCCACTGCATTTCGCTCTCCGGTGCGCCGTCACAGCCGGTATAGCGGCTGTAAAAGTCCCGGATGCGCCGCACACCGCGGCTCGTCTCGCTCAGCGCGCTGCGCTCCTGCGCCTTTTTGAAGGGCAGGGCGCGGTAGGCGCGGGCAAGCTGTACGCCGATGGCGCGGTCAGTCTCGTCGTCCACCCAGAGACAGAAGCCCTCGGGAAAATCGTGGTCGCGGGAGAGATCGTCGTCAAAGCCGAAGCACTCCGACCCGTGGCCCGCAAGCCCCACAGCGATGCGTCCGGCCCACTTGGGAAAGAGCCGGTCGATCATGTCCACGCCGTAGCGCTCGTAAAGACGGCGGGCTTCTTCAAGTCCCTGCATAGATGGCCTCCGATCTCTTCCTGAGCTCGTTTGCATACAGGAAGTAGCCGAAATAATCAAAGGTCGGCGCGCACTTGGAGATGGTGAAGGCGTGGTAGCCGTCCCGCTTGAGACCGGGCGCGTTGAGGCATTCCCATGCCTTTTCGAGGCAATCCCCGATCCGCTCGTCCTCGAGATCACGTCTGCCGTACATCTCCGCGAGATTGCACCAGGTCACGGCGCTGTCGTTTTCCGGGTGTTCGGTCTTCTCGATGACCTTGAGCGCAAGCTTGAAAAAGCGCTCGGCGCTCTCCAGATCGCCCACATCGTCATAGCTCAGCGCCATGTTGTTGTAAAGCCCCGCAATGCGGTAATCCGACGGGTCGAGATTATCCGCGTAGACCCGGGCGACATGCGTGAAAATGGGGATGGACTCCGCGGCATGGCCGAAGGCCTTAAGCGTCGTCGCAGCGTTTAAGAGGATCGTCGCCCCGGAGACCGTGCGTCCCATGCGGTGGACGCGGATGATGTCCAGCGCACGGTTCACGGCGGCAAGGCCCTTCTCCGCCTCGCCCGTGCGGCGGTACTGACCGAGCAGCTCACTCGTCATGCTCAGTTCTCCGCGCCAGTCCCCAGCGGCCCGGGCCTTCGCCTGCTCACGCTCCAGCAGATCCCGTGCGTCCTCCTCCCGGCCCGCATTGCAGAGCCGGTCAAATTCCCGAATCACCTGCGGCACCTGTACGGCGGCGGGGCAGGGCTCGGCGTCCGGCGTGCCGGTGTATTGTGTCGTATCGAAAATGCAGCAAAATTCGTTGTGATCCATAAAAGCTACCTTCCCCGTCCGGAATCATTTTTCGGCTTAAATGGTCATGTTTTCCGGCTGCCCCGTCAGGGGCGAGGAAAACGACAGAAATATAATGTAATAAGCACTCTGTGCTTATTATATCACATTCCCACGACCCCGCCAACAGCATCTTGCATGAACGGCGCCGAATGGGTATAATAAACAAAAACCAAGCAAGGGAGAAAAACCCATGAGCAATCGACTGATCAGCGAAAAATCCCCCTATCTGCGCCAGCACGCGGAAAATCCCGTGGACTGGTATCCCTGGGGGGAGGAGGCTTTTGAAAAAGCCCGGCGGGAGGATAAGCCCGTCTTCCTCTCCATCGGCTACTCCACCTGCCACTGGTGCCATGTGATGGCGCACGAGTCCTTTGAGGACGAGGGCGTGGCAGCGATCCTCAACGCGCATTACGTCCCTGTCAAGGTCGACCGGGAGGAGCGGCCCGATATCGACAGCGTGTATATGCAGGCCTGCGTCGCCGCCAACGGCAGCGGAGGCTGGCCCCTCACCGCGATCCTCACCCCGGCGCAGGAACCCTTTTTCATCGGCACCTACTTCCCGAGGGAGAACCGGGGCGGGCGCATGGGCCTGCGCTTCATCCTCGGCGCGATTGCGGAAAAGTGGAAAAGCGGGCGGGACGAGCTTCTGAACACGGCCAAGGAGATGACCGCCTATCTTCGCCAGGAGAGCGAGGCGTCAGCGCCCGTGGACGAGCTGCCGAAGAAGGCCGCCGAGCAGCTCATGAGCTCTTACGACAAGGAGTACGGCGGCTTCGGCTGGTCGACCAAGTTCCCCTCGCCCCACAATCTCCTGTTTCTGATGGAGTATTCCGCCCGCAGCGGGGACCGCAAGCCCCGAGAGGCGGTGGAGCATACCCTGCGCCAGATGCTGCGCGGCGGGATCAACGACCACTTCGGCGGCGGCTTCTGCCGCTATTCCACCGACCGGGAATGGCTCAAGCCCCACTTCGAAAAGACGCTCTATGATAACGCCCTGCTGGCGCTCGCCTATACCGAGGCCTGGCAGGACGGGCACATGGCCATGTGGCGCGAGACGGCGGAGCAGACGCTCGACTACTGCCTGCGCGAACTCAAGGCGCCCGGGGGCGGCTATTACAGCGGCCAGGACGCGGACAGCGAGGGGCAGGAGGGCGCCTACTACCTCTTCACGCCGGACGAGGTCTGCAGGGTGCTCGGCGCGGAGGCCGGCAGGCACTTCTGCGAGTGCTACGATATCACGGCTGAGGGAAACTTCCAGGGCAAAAGCATCCCCAATCTGCTGCTCAACAACCGCTGGAACTTCGTACCCGAGGGCTATGACGAGTACCGCGAGAAGCTGCGCGAATACCGGGTGGAACGTATGGCGCTCTTTACCGACAACAAGATCCTCGCAGGCTGGAACGGCCTGCTGCTGATGGCGCTCTCCCGCGCGGCCCGCGCCTTCGGCGACCGCCGCTATCTGCTGGAGGCGCAGGAGCTTGCGGCGTTTCTCCTGGGGCATATGCGCGAGGACGGAAAATGGAAGGCCCGCCTCTGCGACGGGGAACTTCGCTTTGACGCCTCCCTCAGCGATCACTGCTTTATCGCCCTGGGGCTTCTGGAGCTCTATGAGGCTGACTTTGATCCGCAGCATATTCTGGACGCGGTATCCGCCGCGCGGGAACTGCCCCGGCGCTTTGCCGACCCCAGGGGCGGATATTTCGACACGCCTGCCGACGGGGAAAAACTCCTGCTTCGTCCCAAGGAGACGCAGGATGGCGCGCTGCCCTGCGGCAACAGCGCGGCGGCGGTACTCTTTGACCGACTCTTCCGGCTCACGGCGGAGGAAAGCTGGCGTGTGCTTCTGGATGGACAGCTGGCGTTTCTCAGAAGCGCCGCGGGTCGTTATCCCGCAGCCTGCGGCTTCGGGCTCACCGCGATCCTGCTCAGCGAGGGGCCGAGCCGCGAGACCGTCGCTGTCCTGCCGGATGAGAGCTTCCCGGCGGAGCTGAAAATGATCCTTGGCAAGTGGTCGCCGGAGATGAGCGTTCTGGTCAAGACCCCCGCCCGGGCGGAGGCCCTGGCCGCCGCCGCGCCCTTCACCGCCGATATGGACGCCAAGAACGGCAGGCCCACGTATTACGTCTGCACTGACGGGGCCTGCGCCCTGCCGGTGAGCTATTGAGCCGGGGGGTGAACATATGAGACGAGCTGTCGCGCTTCTGCTGTGCCTGTGCATGGCGCTGTGTCTCGGCGGCTGCCGGAAGAAAAAGACGGCGGAACCTTCTCCCGCACCCGCCGCGCCCACCCCGACGCCAAACCAGGTATTCGAAGTCAAAATGAGCCTCGATAATCTCTACACCTATTTTGATTACAAGGAGTTCCGTGCGGACGTGCGGGATGAGAACAGCAGTGAAATCAACTCCTCCACCATCGCCTACGGCCTGCAGCTCAAGCCGCAGTTCACCGCCGCGAACGACGGTGAGCACAAGGACACCATGACCCTTCGCTTCGAGGCGGACGGAACCGTGATGAGCGGAGATTTTGAGATCAATTTTGATGATCTCACCTATACAGGTACGCCTGCTGCCAGCGAGCATGTCCACGTCAGCGAGACGCTGCGCTTCTGGCCCAAGGGCGACCGTACCACCACCTGGGCCTTCGGCAATTTCTCCAACAGCAACATCATGTACTTTGACAGCTTCCGGGTCACGGAGGTGACGGGAACGGTCTATCTGAAAATGGCGGATCTCAACGCCGTCCCGACGCCGACCTTTATCCCGGTTGCCTATGAAATGGAAGCAGGGCTTTCACAATAAAACACGGGGCTTTGCGAGAAGCGTTTCGCAAAGCCCCGTGCGCTGTATTATGCTTTCTTCATTAAATCCGCAAGCGTCTTCTTGCCCAGGAAGTTCCAAACCAACTCGTTCAGTTCCTTCCACATGGGAAGCGTGCGGCAATCTTCTGCCCGCGGACAGGCCGATGCACCCTTTGCCAGGCAGGCGACCGGTGCGAGTTCCCCCTCTGCGGCCAGGAGAATTTCGGCAATGGGATACTCGTCCGGCTCCCTTGTCAGCCGGTAACCGCCGCCCTTGCCGCGCATGCCCTCCACCAGCTTCTGCTCCACCAGCAGGGGCAGAATGCGTTCCAGGTATTTCAGCGAGATCTCCTGCCGCTCGGCAACCTCCTTCATGGCAATGAAGCTTCCGTCGGTGTGCTCCGCCAAGTCGACCATGACGCGCAGCGCATAACGTCCGCGAGTAGATATCATCATCAATGTGCTCCTTTCTTTCTTACGTACAGAGCCGTACACAAGACAATCACATTTAATACTTTTTATAATATTATACTACGAAAAGTGTGTGACAGTCAATTATTGGAAGTTACCAAATTGTGAAAAAGCAGGGAAAAAAGTGTGTCCTTATCCGGGTCACCGGAGGGAAAAACAGGCCGCGCGGAAAAAACGAAGAAAACTGAAAAAAAGCCTTGCATTTTAAAAAGCTTTGTGCTATTATAATCGAGCGCAAGAGATCCGGGTGTAGCGCAGTTGGTAGCGTGCTTGAATGGGGTTCAAGAGGCCGGAAGTTCGAATCTTCTCACTCGGACCAAGAAAAGTTCTGAAATCGAAAGATTTTGGGACTTTTCTTTTTTTTATGTCATGAAAAAGTTCAACCTCAGCATTTTGCATGTCACCGTTCAGAACAGACTTTCAGAACAAAGTGGAGCGAAAATCTTTTTACATGACTGACAGACCGCTCAGAACATTGTTCATTGCCGCTGTCGTTTCTCTCTTTTGATCGTCCAGAACATGTGTATAGATTCCAAGCGTGGTGCTTATGTCCTCATGTCCAAGAAATTCCTGTAGCTGTTTCGGCGTGACGTGGGGAGCTAACAGGGAGGCCGCTGTATGCCGCAAGTCGTGAAAGCGGATTACAGGCAAGCCGCATTTCTTCATTAACTGCCGGGTCTTCCTGTAAATGAAATCCGGCCTGACCTCCTGCCCGTCCATCCATGCGACAACCTTGTTAGAATATAGGCACTAAAAATGAAAGAAGGTCTTGACATGGAAACATGATCTGCATTTCATCTGTTCCCGTCCATACTATTTCTCTCAGGAATCGCTTACGCCCCGGCTCTCGCATCTCTGTACTCATAACAAAGCAGAAAAAGGCCCTCGTATCACCACTCTTTGAGTGGAATACGAGTGCCTTGCGTTATCGGAAGATTCTATTCTGCCTTGAGTTTTTTTATTGATTCCAGAATCGCTAGATAAGCCATAGTCTCTTGCGGAGATACATCAGCGAAAAACTGAAAAACATATTGAGAATAGAGATCATGGAGAACAGCTCTTCCAAAATTACAGAGTGGGAGGAATCCACAATCCGACAGCTTATTGATTCGGTGAAAATCATTAGTAATGAAGAAATCCTTGTCTGCCTGCACGGTGGAATTGAATTAAGGCAAAAAATGGGATAAAATCCACGGCGAAGACAACTCATTTTTCGCTTTTCTTTTACATAGTTGTCCTTCCCTCAATGCTGATTCAGGACTGTGGAAGGAGGCGTTTTTTATACAGGAACAGCCTGATCCTTCAGTGCCTTCTTTGCCGCTGAGAGCATGAGCTTGATGCGGTTCAGCTGGTTTACCTCGCTTGCGCCGGGATCGTAGTCTACAGCGGCAATGTTGGCCCAGGGGTATTCCCGGCGCAGGGCCTTGATGACGCCCTTGCCCACCACATGGTTCGGGAGGCATGCAAAAGGCTGGATACAGACAATGTTCGGTGTCCCGGCGGTCAGAAGCTCCACCATCTCCCCGGTGAGGAACCAGCCCTCGCCGTACTGGTTGCCGATGGAGAGAAAGGGCTTTGCCATCTGCGCTACCTTCTCGATGGGCACAGGCGGCTCAAAGCGATGGCTCCGCTCCAGGGCTCTGATCGCCGGGGAGCGCACCGCGCGGATGAGGTCGACCCCGATGTGCGCTGTGGCGGAAGCCTTCCAGTCTTCACCCAGAAACTCGTGCTTGTAATTGTTCGAGTATACGCAGTAGTTCATGAAGTCCATGAGATCCGGCACCACGACTTCGGCTCCCTCACTCTCGAGAAGGTCAACCAGGTGATTGTTTGCAAGCGGCATGTATTTGACCAGAATCTCGCCCACAACGCCGACGCGCGGTTTCAATAAATCCTCGCGGATCGGGAGTTCATCAAAGTCCCGGACAATTCCGCGGCAAATATTCGCAAAAGAGGAATAACCTTCGGTGAGCTGCCGAACGCAGAGCTTTTCCCATTTTTCATGCAGGGCGTTGGCCGAGCCCGGTTCCAGCTCGTAGGGTCGAACACGGTACAGGCAGCGCAGGAACAGGTCGCCGTAGACAATGGCGTGGGCTGCGTCCAGGAGCATCGGAAGAGTGAAGTGAAAGCCCGGGTTTTTCTCCATGCCGTTTGCGTTTAAGGAGATGACCGGGATGTGGCCCAGCTTCGCCTTGTCCAGCGCCCGGCGGATAAAGCCCACATAGTTGCTGGCCCGGCAGCAGCCGCCCGTCTGCGTCATCATGACGGCGAGTCGGTCGGTGTCATATTTCCCGGACAGCACCGCGTCCATCACCTGACCCACAACGGTGATCGAGGGGAAGCACGCGTCATTATTGACGTAGCGCAGACCTGTGTCGATGGCGGAGCGGTTGTCGTTTGCAAGGATCTCCAGATGATAACCGTACTTGCGGAAGACCGGCTGCAGGAGATTGAAGTGGATGGGACTCATCTGGGGAGCGAGGATCGTCCAGCCCTCGCGCTGCATCTCGCGGGTGTACACCGTGCGGTGGTAGGCGGCGTCATGGGTTTCGGGCCGGATGTGCTTTTCGCGCCGCAGGTTCATGGCGGCAAGGAGACTGCGGATACGGATGCGGGCCGCGCCGAGATTATTGACCTCGTCGATCTTCAAAACGGTGTACAGCTTGCCGCTGTTTTCCAGGATCTCCGCCACCTGATCCGTGGTCACGGCGTCCAGACCGCAGCCGAAGGAGTTGAGCTGCACAAGCTCCAGATCCTCGCGCCGCGCGGCAAACTCCGCCGCCGTGTAAAGGCGCGAGTGGTAGACCCACTGGTCCGTCACGCGCAGGGGCCGCTCCGGCTCAAAGTCCACAGGCAGGCAGTCTTCGGTCAGCACCGTGAGACCGTAGGAAGCGATCAGCTCCGGGATGCCGTGGTTGATCTCCGGATCCACATGGTAAGGCCGCCCGGCAAGAATGATGCCGCGTCCTCCTTTTTCCTCCATCTCCTTCAGAAGCCTTGCGCCCTCGGCCTTCACGTCGGCCTTGGCCTGCCTTTGGGCGAGCCACGCCGTATGTACCGCTGCGCGCACCTCCCTGGCCTCGATGCCCCACTCCTCCGCGCAGGTCTTGACCAGCCTGTCGGCGGTGACCTTCTCGTTGGTAAAGGCGATGAAGGGGCGGATGATGTGCTCTTTGTGCTCGGCGATCTCCTCCACGTTGTTTTTGAGGTTCTCGGCGTAGGAGACCACGATGGGACAGTTGAAATGGTTCTGGGCCTTGCCGGTCTCCTGGTGCTCATAGAAGACACAGGGGTAGAAGATAGTCTTGATCCCCTGGTCGATGAGCCACTGGATATGCCCGTGGGAGAGCTTGGCGGGGTAGCACTCGGACTCGGAGGGGATGGTCTCCATGCCGCGCTCGTAGAGCCTGCGGCTGGAAAACGGGGAGAGCACCACCCGAAAGCCCAGCTCCTTGAAGAAGGTGGCCCAGAAGGGGTAGTTTTCGTACATGTTCAGTACCCGCGGGATGCCGATCACGCCGCGCGGGGCGTCTTCCAGCGGGGGATAGTCGAACATGCGCTTTTGCTTGTACGCCACCATGTTCGGTGCCCGGTCCTTATTCGCGTCGCCCCCGAGGCCGCGCTCACAGCGGTTGCCGGTCACGTGTTTTCGCCCGCCGGGGAATTTGTTGACCGTGAGCAGGCAGTTATTCTGACAGCGACCGCAGCGCGCCGTCGCCGTCGTGTAGGTGAGGGCGACAATATTGTCGAGAGAGAGCATTGCGGTCTCCTGCCCGTGATAACGCTGTCTCGCGATCAGGGCCGCGCCGAAGGCGCCCATGATGCCCGCAATGTCGGGGCAGGTGGCCTCCACGCCCGCAATCTGCTCAAAGGCGCGCAGCACCGCCTTGTTGTAAAACGTGCCGCCCTGGACAACGATGTGCGTACCGAGCGCTTTGGGATCGGTAAGCTTGATGACCTTGTACAGGGCGTTTTTGATGACGGAGCAGGCAAGCCCGGCGGAGATGTCCGCGACGCTTGCACCCTCCTTCTGCGCCTGCTTGACATTGGAGTTCATGAACACCGTGCATCTTGTGCCGAGGTCCACCGGGTTCGGCGCGTACAGGGCCTGCCCGGCAAAGGTCTCCGCCGTATAGCCGAGGGAGCCGGCAAAGTTTTCAATAAACGACCCGCAGCCGGAAGAGCAGGCCTCGTTTAAGAGTACCGTGTCCACCGAGCCGCCCTTGAGCTTGATGCACTTCATGTCCTGCCCGCCGATGTCCAGCACGCAGTCCACCGACGGGTCAAAGAAGGCCGCTGCCGTGCAGTGGGCGATGGTCTCCACCTCTCCCTCGTCGAGGGCAAAAGCGGATTTCAACAAGCTCTCGCCGTAGCCCGTGGAGCAGGAGCGCACGATCCTCGCGCCATCGGGCATGACTTTGCGCAGCTCCCCGATGGCGTTGATGGCGGTCTTGATGGGATTGCCCTGATTGGAGGCATAAAAAGAGAAAAGCAGCTCGCCCTTCGTCCCGATGAGGGCAAGCTTCGTGGTGGTGGAGCCCGCGTCGATACCGAGGAAGCAATTGCCGCAATAAGAGGAAAGTGCTGCCTTCTTGACCACCGCTTTGCCATGACGATCACAGAAGGCGCGGTAATCTTCCTCATTTTCAAACAGCGGCGGCAGGCGCTTGAGCTCGAAGGCCATGGAGACCCCGGCATCGAGCTTTGCAATCAGGCCGTCCATATCCATTGCCTCGCTGCCTGCGGCTTCCAAAGCCGCGCCCCGGGCAGCGAAGAGGTGGGAATCGTCGGGATCGACGATGTTCTCATCGGTCAGGCGCAGCGTGCGGATAAAGGCTCTCTTGAGCTCGGGCAGGAAATGCAGAGGCCCGCCCAGAAAGGCAACGCAGCCGCGGATGGGCTTTCCGCAGGCAAGGCCCGAAATGGTCTGATTCACCACCGCCTGGAAGATGGAGGCGGCAAGATCGGCAGTGGTGGCCCCTTCGTTGATGAGGGGCTGGATGTCGGACTTGGCAAACACGCCGCAGCGCGCGGCGATGGGGTAGAGCTGCTGATAGTCCGCTGCTGCCTCGTTGAGACCTGCGGCGTCGGTTTGCAAAAGGGCTGCCATCTGGTCGATAAAGGAGCCGGTTCCGCCCGCGCAGACGCCATTCATGCGCTCTTCGAGCCCGCCGGTGAAGTAGATGATCTTTGCGTCCTCGCCGCCGAGTTCGATGGCGACGTCGGTGCGCGGCGCGGCTTTCTGCAAAGCCGCCGCCACCGCGACGACCTCCTGCACAAAGGGGATGCCCAGCGCTTTGCCGAGATTGAGGGAACCGGATCCGGTGATGCCCGGTGACAAAAGGCATGGCCCCGTGACAGTGCGCGCCTCTTTCAAAAGCGTGGCCAGCGTCTCCTGCGTGTGGGCCATATGGCGGCGGTATTCCTGATAGACGGGACGTTCGTTTTCATCCAGTACCACGAGCTTTACCGTGGTGGAGCCGATGTCGATGCCCGCTTTGTATGTCTTCATGATCTCACCCTTGCTTTTATCCGACAACTTGCCGTATAATATCAGCACGCAGTATATCACAAAAATTGAAATAGAATCCAATGTTTTTCGCTAAAAATGCCGTTAAGGCAATACCGCACAATGCGGCAAGAGCAGATTCCGAGAAAATCTGAGTTCTGATGATGGCACTTTTTCGCAGATGTACTCTGTGTACCTCAAGAAAAAGTGACGAAATCAGGGCTCAAATTTTCCGGAAGATGCCGCAGGCGTATTGTGCGGTGTTGCCTTAAGAATGATAAAGAGGATAAAAACGTGAAGCAAATGAAACCAACGGAAATGAAAAAGAATATGGGCGTCATGTCCGCCATCTCCATTGTCGTCGGCTGTGTGATCGGCGCAGGCGTGTTTTTTAAGCCCTATGCCATCTACCAGGCAACAGGCGGCGCGCCCGGCCTCGGCCTCCTGTCCTGGCTGATCGGCGGCCTTGTCAGTATTTTTGGCGCGCTCACCTTCGCGGAGATTGCCGTATTGATCCCACGTACCGGGGGCATGGTCACCTATCTGGGCGAGGTGTATGACAGGCGGCTCGGCTTTCTCGCCGGGTGGATGCAGGTGGTGATCTTCTATCCCGCCTACCTCGCAGGCTACGGCGTCAAGGTGGGAACGGAGCTGTCGGGCCTGCTCGGGATCAATATTTCCATGCCGGTCGGGCTTCTGATCATCGCGGGCATTGTCCTGCTCAACGTGCTTGGCTCCGGCTCCGCCAGCCGTTTTCAGATCATCTCCACGGTGTGCAAGCTCATCCCGCTGTTTCTGATCATCGCTGTGGGCTTTCTCCTTGGCGGCAGCAGGGAGCCGCTTTTCACCCCGATGATCGGGGAGGGGGTCAGCGCAGGCTCGGCCCTGGGCTCAACGCTGCTCGCCGTGCTCTTCGCCTTTGAGGGCTGGACAAACGTCGGCGCCATTGCCGGGGAGATGAAAAACCCCGCAAGGGATCTGCCCCGCGCCATCGTCGGCGGGGTGAGCATCATCATGGGTGTGTACCTGCTCATCAATATTGCCTATCTCCGTGTGATTCCGGCAAGCGAGCTCATGCACATCGAATCCCCCGCGGCCGCGGTGGCGACGAAGCTCTTCGGCAGCGCCGGCGGCACGATCATCGCCCTCGGCATCATCATCTCCGTGATCGGCGCCGGAAACGGCTTTCTGCTCTCCGGCTCCAGGGTTGCCTATTATCTTGCGCAGGAGGGGATGATCCCCTGCAGCGAGAAGCTCTCAGAGCTGAACGTAAAGCTCGTCCCGGCAAATTCCATCATTCTGGTGGGCACTCTCGCGGCGCTCTATTCCCTGATCGGGCAGTTTGACCTGCTGACAGACATGGGCACCTTCTCCTGCTGGATCTTCTATACCCTCACTTTCGCCTGTGTGATCCACATGCGCCGCAAGCACCCGGAGATGGAGAGAACCTATAAGGTGCCGGGATACCCCGTGATCCCCATTCTTGCCATCGGGAGCGGGATCTTCGTCATTGTAAGCCAGCTTTTCCTCTCCGGCAGCCGAGGCAGAATCATGGCGCTGGCGAGCATTGGAATTACACTGGTCGGATTGCCGGTTTATATGGGTGTTCAAAAGAAAAGGAAATAAGGACATTCCGGCGGGTTGACATCCGTACATAATATAGATAAAAGGCTGCAGCAATGCTACCGCAATAGTCATATTCTCAGATGCTTTGCCGAATCATCAGTTGGCATCTTTCGTGTAAAGGTTAGACAAGAATCCTCAATTTCGTAAGAAATTGGGGATTTTTTCTGCCTAAAAATACCCCTCATTATGGCCTGACTGGAATTTGACTGGAATGCGCTTCCGGGAGGCAAAATGCCTGGTCGAACACCTCCACTGCCTTTTGCTTGATCGGCGTCTGCACATGCAGATAATGTTTCGTCATATCCAGATCGGCATGACCCACCATGCTCTGGATCGTGGCGAGGTCCACACCCAGCGCCTGCATCTGGCTGACAAAGGTATGACGGCAGGAGTGAGGCGTCAGGACACGCACCTCCGGGATCGCAGCGACATATTCCTTGAACTTGTCCCGGTACTGTATTTTTCGTTTTGATACATTGATAATTACCTTCCTAAAATTATCACAGAAGAAACACTTTTCACATCACACAAGTGTATTGCGCAGAAATTAAAGCTAAGCTACGCATCTTCAAGCTCCAGACGAAAGCCGGGATGCGGTATGTTTGCTGCGGCAAAGTCCATAAAGCGGCGAACTGCGAAGGGCGTGTAGTCCCGCTTGGGGAGGAGAAAATAAAACAGACGATCGACGTACTCCGAATTGATTTTAAAAAAACGCAGATGCGAGCGTTTGGATCGCACCAGCCGATCGCTTATAAATACGGCGCCGAGGGCGTTGTCCGCCAGACGATAGGAAGTGACCATCTGAGAGATGGTCATTTTTATTTTGGGTTCAAATCCAGCTTCCCGGAACATCTTCCGCCCTCGGTCATAGAGATTGTTGCCCTGGCGCAGAAGAATAAATTCCATATCCTTAAAATGCGTCAGATCAACCCGCAGGCAGTCTTCTTCGAGGTGGCGGCGCTTCATGATATCGTCGGCACTGAGGGCGATGGAGTCAAGCTCAGAGGGCAGGGGAATATCCCGGTGCACCGCAAGCAACACATGATCATAAAAAGCAGGCTTATGTTCAAACTGTTCCACAATCTCCGGCGCGCAGCTAAGTGTGAGATCAATGTCCCGG
>Ga0247608_10001375_pt1 | contig 33894 bp, 48 predicted proteins | sample 176DNAGHGlowgp2_FD_193490 | JGI IMG/M metagenome (GOLD analysis project Ga0247608, IMG submission 193490) | Sheep rumen microbial communities from Palmerston North, Manawatu-Wanganui, New Zealand - 1766 DNA GHGlow gp2 | ecosystem: Host-associated > Mammals > Digestive system > Stomach > Rumen ...
ACTAGAGGGGCTACGCGGGGGAACCAATATTCCGATGCGCTTGCAATAAAAGTACGAGTGCTAAACCCTTACAAACTAATGGGGCGTATATGCCCATAAGGTCACTGCTCACACGAGCACCCCTGCTCACCCGTGTAGCACCCTGTAGCGACTGCCCGACGCCCCGACTCGCTGTCGTCCCCGCCGGTATGACGACAGCTGCACCAGGGAGCCCCCTCAGTACACCCGTCCTGCCCATGGGGAGCCACGGGGGAGCGTACGCCTGTCAAGGTGCACAAGAGAGCACTGCACAGCCGAGCACTAAGGTCAGCCCGCCCCCGACGGACTCCTGCAACCGCCGGCGGGTCGAGCCTCCGCCGGGCAGCCGTCAGGTCGCCCCACGGAGATACCCGGGTACTCATGGGGCGCCACGGGGGGAGCCGATGGGGATATATGGGTAATAGGTAGGGGCAAGCGCCCGCCCTAGAGAGGCGCATTAGATAGGTAGGTACAAAATGAAAAACAAGCTTCCGAATTATCGTGATACTTATGGCGGACAGATGGGGGACTCCAATCTCCGCGCACGTCCGGAGCCGAACGACCTCAGCGATTACCTCAAGAGCTTACAAGACCCGAAAACGCCCGTATTTGAAGAGGTGGAACGAATCCGCAACACCCGCTCATGGGTGGTGAGAGATACCGCAAACAAGATGATTTGCTTGCAGAGCTACTACACCATCGTATCGGTGAAAGTGGGCGCAACCTCTAAGGATTTGGCGAACTATAGCTCTACAACCTCTAAACAGCAGTGCTGGTTTTGGCGTTGGTGCAAAGATAACGCCGAAGTAGAGTAACAAAACGGGGGTGAGAATCCCCCACAACCTTTTAAACCTTTAACAAGAGAGGGGAAACTATGCGCTTGACAGGTTACCACGGCTAAAGAAACGGAAAATTTGGTCTATATGGAGTTGCCCGCACTGTAAAAGGTGCGGGCATTTTTATTTTTTATCCTGGCGGAGCGGGCTGGCTCCAGCGGGGTTCGCGTGGTCACCCGAGTAGTCATGGGGGGCTACGGGAGGGCGGGACGTGGATATATGGGGAATGAGGAAAAATAAATTTTCCTAAAAGGTAGGTTAAAAATGAATACTGAAAAGAAAGAACTGAAAACCAAATATCTCGTGCTTGACATTGGCGCCTCTTATTTTGACAATATCCCCTCTATTGTTCCTATGGGCGAAGCAAGTGGCTTGAAAGATGCCGCGCTAAAACTCATTGAGGCGGTAAATAATTCTATTATTGAAAAGAAATCATTTGGCAAGCGCTACACTATTTACGCCTCTTATACTAGCGCATGTGCAAATTATAGTATCAGCGTAACGAAAGAAATGCTAAAGGGGCTTTATGATGAACTGATGGGCAAGCGTTACAACTCCGTGACTATTTGCGAAGGGAAAAACGCAAAACCTAGACGCTACGCAATAGTGAAAGTAAAATAAGCAACTCCGCAATGAAACAAAAAGGCGCTCCGCAAGGGGCGCTTTTCTGTATCTGAAGCGGGACGGCAGGCGGGGCGGTTCGGGCGTGGGATGACCCGGACAGTCATGGGGGGCTACGTGGGAGCACCGAGGGGATATATTGAGGGTGAGGGAACAATTCAGTTCCCCAACATTGCGGAGGTTAAACCTTATGAAAAATTTGCCGTTAATCTGTGGACTTGCTTTTGCAGGTTTTGCGATGGGTGCCGATTTGCCCATCTGTGAAGAATTCACCGGTGAGAAAGTCCAATGCATCAGGACTGAAGATAGCGCCGTAATTACCTCTATGACCGAAGAGGGCAAAAGCTACGAATACTACAAGAACGGAAAGAAAGCATATATTGAGGTCAATAAGGACCGGAGCCTCTTGGCAAGCTCCGGGAAGCGCACCATGTGGATTCCGAAGATTCCCGTGGACATTGACGAGGACGAGCGATACATCGGGGAAGTGCTTGACGCAATCCTGACGGACATCGGTCTCTAGGCTTTGATACCACCTACCTAGACGAGTCCCGCCTGAAAGGGCGGGGCTTTTCGTTTTGGCGGAAACCGGGACGCCCGCGGTTCCCCGGGGTAGCTCCGTGGGGTCACCCGATGGGTCATGGGGGGCTACGGGAGTGTCTACGGAGGGCATAATATGGGTGAGGGAAAGAAAAATTTAATTCTCTCAAAGGTAGGTAAAAATGAATACGATACATTACACGATTAAGGCAAGCGAAAACACTCCTAGATTTGGAAAGCCCGAACCCGAGGAGCCAAGATTTTCCATTACCGTGAAAAATAATTGGAGAGAATTTGAAAATCCCACATCGGGCAAAATTAAGGATTACCTAGATAGACACCCGAATCCGTTTAAGGGTCTGTATAAGCTCCGCCTTGATGACTATATTGATGAAATTGAATTTAAGCTATATGACCAAAATGGGCAATACAAGAATCTTGGCGAGGCGCTAGCGAATGTAATAGAAGTACTCAACAAAGTAGAATATAACTAAGCAACTCCGCAACAATCTCCAAGGCTCCCCGTAAGGGGGGCTTTTCTGTTTATCTGAAGCGAGCGGGATAGCAGGCGTCACAGGTAGCCCCGTGAGATTACCCGAGGAGTCATGGGGGGCCACGGGAGGGTCTACGGGGGGCATATAATGGGTGAGGGAAATCTAGCTCCCTAAAGGTAGGTAAAAAATGATAGATATTGATTTTAGTAGTGCAGAATTGGAAGTAATGAAAAACTCCATCTGTGCAAGTGATGAAATCACTAATAGTATTCTTGAAAAAATTGAAAGTGCTATCCCGAGGGCTAAACGGCTTGAGTTCATTATGCCACGCAAGCACGAGTTACTCATCAAGCGCAAAGAGCAAGGACTCACACGTGAGGAAAGCGCTGAATATGACCGCTTAGAGGAGGAAGTCGAGCAAACGCTTATGGGTGGCGGTTATGGTACGCCGCATGATTGGGTTTGGGAATCCTATCAGGTCGCTATGCATAACCTCTACAAGCAAGCAGAGAGTCGCAAGCTTACGCCCGAGGAGATAGCCGAGCGAAACGCAAATGCTGAAAGAATTCTCAAGGAAGTCCTAGAACATAATGCTGAAACTCCTGATGACTTCAAGCGAGACTTGAAAAAACTGTTACACGAATATAATGCATCTATTGGCTTTGGTGCTGATGACGATAGCGATTGGTACGGAATCCACGGGGAGCATCTGTATTTGCAAATGAACGGCACGAAAACAATTCTTTGCAAGCAAATGAATTTGAATCAACACGACCTTTAAAAATAATCATCTCCGCAACAATCTCCAAGGCACCCCGAAAGGGGTGCTTTTCTGTATCTGAAGCGGGTGCAGCAGGCGCCACAGGTAGCTCCGTGGGGTCACCCGAGGAGTCATGGGGAGCTACGGGGAGGCACTACGGGGACATAATATGGACGAGGGGAAAAATTAATTTTCTCAAAGGTAGGTGAAATATGAATGTAAGAGATACTATTCTGTGCTTGTGTAAAGCAGACCCTGATTGTACTAAATGGAGTGCATATAAGCAATTTTTTAGTACGATTGGCAACGGCTATAGATGGTATAAGGGTGAAATTGTTTCTGATATTTACTTTAGGGCTAAAATTTCCAAGTCCGACATGGATGCCCTAATCAGAACTGACCATTTTTATGGTAAGGTTTCCAAATCGCTTGATAAAAGGGCGAACGATTTTCGTGAATGCAAAGACGCTAGGATTATCATTGATAACACTAATAGCAAATGCCGTTATGAACTGATTTACAATGTTCCGCCCGATGTAACACCCGATTGGAAAGCCGCTGTAGACGAATGGAATGCCGAATTAAAACGCACCTCCCGAGTATTTAGCAGTGTAGCCGATGTAGTCGCCGATATGAAAAGCGAGGCTAGCCGTGAAAGAATAAGAAAAAAAGTATCGCGCAGGGCTAAAAAATATGCTCATCTTAGCGAAGAGGAACGGGAAGCGCTAAGAAAAGCCTTTTACGAGAACCAAATGCGGTTAATAAAATTTAGATTTGCCCGTGATGCTTCGCAAAGATTAGATTTGAGTAGAATTGGCAAAAAATAATCATCTCCGCAACAATCTCCAAGGCGCCCCGAAAGGGGTGCTTTTCTGTATCTGAAGCGAGCGGGACAGCAGGCACCACAGGTAGCCCCTCGGTCTGACCCGGGTAGTCATGGGTGGCTACGGGGAGCTCCGAGGGGGATATAATGTAGACAGAGCCGAGTGGTTCGGTTCGCTAAACCTTAAAAGGTAGGTTAATTATGTTGAAAAAGGTAATTTGTTTCTTGTCTATTGTTTTCGCTATCGCATTGGTGGCAAAAACAACAATCTTCATTCTTGCCATTATGGGCGGTGCGAAGTTGGACGCTGAATGTATCGATATGCTCGTTGAATTGGGCATTTCGTGGCTCGTGGTGCTTGTCGCTGCTGTAGCGTTCATCTTCAATCTCTTTGAAGCACCGAATACCATCAGGGTGCCGATGCCGTTGCCGTTCCCGTTCCCCGTCCACGAGGACGAAGAGAAGCCCGAGGACGATGACCCTGAGAAGCCCGAGGGAACCGAAGAGAAGCCCGAGAGCGGCACCGAAGAGAAGCCCGAGGGAACCGAGGACAAGCCCGAATAAGAAACTCCGCAAAGCAACAGAAGCCTCCCGAAAGGGGGGCTTTTTTCGTTGGTCTGAAGCTGGCTGGACTGGAGGCGCCCGCTGGAGGGCGTGGGGTCACCCGAGTTCTCATGGGGGGCTACGGGGCGGTGCCACGGGTGCATAATATGGGTGAGGGAAATAAATTTCTTTCAAAGGTAGGTGAATATGAAAAAAGTCTTTATCAATATCATAACTTTCATTCCTAAAGTCATTGACGGAATTTTCGGTCTGCTACTGACTATCGTATTGATGATGTTCATCATTATCAAAATGGGAATCCGTAAAGTGTTTAATTTCTTAACCTGCAATTATGAATAATTGTTTAAGCGGAGGTTGCAATGGCTAAACAACATTGGTTGGATATTATTCGCTCCGAGGTGCAGGCGACCATAGCGGTAAGCGGCAAGCGTGAACTTACGGGGAACGAAAAGAAGCTCCTAGACGAGTACGAGAAGTACTCTAAAATGAGGAACTTGCCAAGCATTTAATTCACCACCTACCTAATGAACCCCGTCCGAATGGGCGGGGTTTCCTGTATCCGAGCCAAGCGGGACAGCAGGCGCCACAGGTAGCCCCGTAGGGTCACCCGATGGCTCATGGGGGGCTACGTGAAGGTTCTACGGGGATATACGGGTAGTAGCTAGGGCGGTGGTCGCCCATAGCTCCAATAAGGTAGGTTACTATGCACGAACAGAAACTGACCCTCTTCCTCGTGAGCATTGAGGACAAGAAAGCGGAAAAGGTGGTAATAGAACACTCATTGCAGGCGTTCTATGATACGATTCACACCATCAACAACACGATTGACATCGTGAGCCGAAACATTGGCGGGAAATATTTTGATGTCATCTGTGACGATGACGGGCTTTTGAGGGAGCCTCACCACTGTTCAGCGGTGGACAACGAGGGCAACCCGATGCTAGTCGGTAGCTTCTTGGTGGCGAACCACGATGGAGCAGGGGAAACGAGGTCGCTCACTGACGAGGACATTGAACTGATACAGAAGAGCGTTCAGCACGTCTGCACGAGGAACCTCCCAATGCCTCACCCCATCATCGTGGGAATGGAATACTAAAAAATTTATTTCGTTAGAGAGTAATCCCGTTGGGCAAGTCCTGACGGGATTTTTATTTTTCCTGAAGTCCGCCCGGGAACCCCCGCGTAGCCCCATAGGCTCACCTGATAGCTCATGGGGGGCTACGGGGAGCTACGAGAGGGGAATATAGAGAGTGCGGGCGGGAATGGCTCCCGTTCCGAAACCTAAAAGGTAGGATATAATTATGGCAAACGAAAAGACCGAAAAGACCGAAACCGCGAAGATGGTCAGCAATGTTCAGATTTTCCCGTTCAAGATGGGTTGCACGGGCGGAACCAATAAGGTTGCCGCTCTCGCGAACGTCACGCTCTTCGGCAAGTTCCTCGTGCGCGGCCTCCGCGTCATTGACGGGCCGAACGGCCTCTATGTTCAGTACCCTCAGCAAGACACAACCGGCATGAGCTTCTCCTCGGTGGTAACGCCACTTGACCGCGAGGCCCGCGAAACGGTTGAAAGCGAGGTCATTGAGGCCTATCAGCGCGCCGGAGTCTAGCATTTCCAATAGTAACCGCCAAAGGGCGTCCCGCGAGGGGCGCCCTTTCTGCTGTCGTCGGCCAGCGACTTCCTGTCGTCCCCCAGCTTCCCCTCGGCAACTACCGGAATCCTCATGGGGGGCCACACGGGGGCGCAACGGGTACATAACATAGATAAGGAAAAATTTTTTATAAGGAGACACCTACTATGCAGATTATGAACATCCTCCACACGCCACACTCTTGCGGTCGCATCGGTGGCTATCACGGGTAAACTTTTATTAACAATCTAGGGAGACAAAAATATGATTACTGAAGAACTCAAGCAGGTCACCCATAACATTGATAGGGTCATCGTGAAGAAGCACGATGTTACCGCGCAATTCCTCTGTAAAATCGGCGGGGCTAACGGGGAGCTCCTGACAGTGTTCAAGCTGATAGACCGCGGTGCTACGGGTGAAGTCGAGTCGATGCCCTACGAGATGCTCAGGGGTGTTCAATGCAAGCGTCCTGCACCGATGAACCGCAACCGGCGCCCGACTGACGAGGAGATGGCTCATATCAAGGAGCGTTGCCATCCGTGCATCAATGAAGAGGACGAAAAGAAAATTTTTGTCGGTACATTCGATAACCCAAAGGCAAATTTTTACAACGCCAACGGAACCCTGATTGCATCTATTAATAGCGAAGATGAAATTGAGGTTATTGTCAAGCTTTTCGGTGGCGTAACCGTAATCAAAGGCGCCATTACATTCGACCATCTGATGGACTCCTTCGAACTGCCCGTAATGAACCCGTGGTTTCAGAATTAATTTTTTAAACCTACCTACCAAGAGTCCTCCCGAGTAGCTTCGGGGGGATTTCTTTTATCCGGGCGGACAGGACGTACCCCGGGAACCCCGCGGTTCCCCTAGTGGCTCATCGGGTTTTCCATGGGGCGGCACGGGAGGACAAGATGGGGCTATAATATGGGTGGACAGAAAGTTGAACAAAATCCTAAAAGGTAGGTACAATATGAAAAAAGGTCAATGGTTGAAAATCCTCTATATGGTGGGCGAACCTCACTACACGGGCAAGATTGGGCAGGTTGAACACACGGACGATAGGGGTCAAATTCATGGCACTTGGGGCGGATGCGCCCTCCGTCCGATGGATGGCGACCGCTACGCACTCCTCACGGAAGAGCAGGCTCGTGCCGAACTTGCAAAGCAGGCTGAAGCGAACAAGCCGAAGCAGGTCAAGGGTGGCTCCTACAAGCTCATCTGCCCCGTTGAGATGCGTAACCCGTGTACCCGTGAGTGGTTCACGCTGAAGACGGGTGGCGTCAAGGTGGACCTCGGAGGGGCTACGGGTCGGTGCGTGATAGGCGTAGCCGATACAGATGCCCGTTACATTGCGTCCGTAGTTGATTCCGTGACGGGGGTAAAGAACACGGCTTTCCGCATTGAAGTCTATCCGCTTGACGCTCGTAAGAAAGTAGAGAGCTACATTGACGCGCTGAAAGATGCCGTACGCAAGGCGATGGAACAATAAAAATTTTTAGTTGCTCCCTAGAGTCCCCACGGGTAACTCCGTGGGGATTTTTTTGTTTTCCCGATGTCAGTCCCGCGGGCGCCCGATGTCTTCCCACCGAGGTCACCGGAATGTTCATGGGGAGCCACGGGATGGCGTTCTAGGGAAATATAGGTAGTGGGCGAGGGAAGTACCCTAGAGCCTAGTAACTTTTAAAGGTAGGATAAATTTATGGCAGAACAGAATTGCAAGGTTGAAACGGAAGAGTTCAAGCCGGAACCGGCACAGAATATCGTGACCAACGTACGAATTTTCCCTTTCAAGGAGGGACCGAACTTGGGTCACATGAAAGGCTTGGCGGTCATTGAAATGTTCGGGGCAATTACCATCCGTGGACTCCGCATTATGGAGGATTGCGATGGCAACTACTTCGTGGGCTTTCCCATTGATACCTTCTACAAGGGGGAGGACTACCGCCATATCGTGGAACCGCTGAACGAAAACGTGCGCCAAGCCATTACCCACGCTGTAATCGGCAAGTACCACGAGTACCTCAACTCCTAGCGCCTAGAGCTTAGCATCTCCCTAGAGTCCTCACGGGTAATCCCGTGGGGATTTTTATTTTTTACCCCGAGGAGGGACAGGCGTCGGGCAGGGGGAGCCGAGAGGTCACCGGAATGTTCATGGGGAGCCACAGGGGGCTACGGTGGGGCTATATGGGTAGCGGGAAAATTTTTTAATCCCAAAGGAGCAAGCTATGTCTGAAAATATCCAATTATTCCAACAAAGAGACCCTAATTTTGCAGGTTGCCTTAAACTCACCCCGATAGAGTGCGCTGATTTTCTTCTGTGGGCGTGGGAAAACGACAAGACCGCAAAGGTGGACTTCGCTATGCGTGACGACGACCCCCATTGCCTAAGTAATTGGTGGGGCGTCAAGATGTCGTACGAATTTGACTTTACGGTAGTCCTCTGTGGTCACTATGGGGAGCTAGGCGATGACTTCGAAGCTGAAGCGCTGAATACCCTGATGGACGAGCACCGCTACGATGAGGATGTCGCCCTCTGCAAGACGCTGAACGGCAGGCAGGTGCTCACGCTCGGCAAGTTCCTCACCAAGCTCAATGAGGACTATGACGGCAACCCCGAATATCTTTTTTGTGAACTTTCGGACGATATGAATGAATGGCTCACAAAGGTAAAGGAAAAGGAAATTATTGTTGTCCCTATTCCCGAACCGCTTAAGCCGACCGACAAATAATTTTTTATTTCTCCCTAGAGTCCTCCCGATTAGCCTCGGGGGGATTTTTTTTGTTTTGCCTCCGCCCGGGTTTCCAGCGCTGCCCTGGGGAACCCTACAGGTCTCACCCGGGTAGTCATGGGGAGCCACGCGGGGCTACGGTGGGGCTATATGGGTACTAGGTAGGGGCTTTCGGTCGGTTGCCCTAGAATACTGACCATTGCAAAGGACTTGTCTATGTCTATGTTGCAGAAAATCATTTTGGCGGTTCTTACCGCTTTCGTCCTCGGTCTCTTGGGTGAGACCGCTGTAGTCATCTATAACCTCGTCACGGGCGCCACGAACGAGCTTGCAACGCTCATTGAGGTGGGCATCGCGTGGCTCGTGGTTCTCGTGACGAGCTACATGAGCGTGTGGCACTCCGTCACTCACCGCTCTTGGTAGCGAAAGCGCCCAACGGCTTGAGAGACCTCCCTTATGGGGGGTCTCTTCGCGTATACCCCGCCTGAAGCCCCGCCGGCACCCTGATGCTCCGCCGGTCTGTCCACGGGAGTCACCCGGTCAGTCATGGGGGGCTACGGGGAGGCGTCTTGGGGCTATAAGGACTATGGGCGGAAAATTTTTATTGCCCAAAGGAGAAATCTATCTATGAGAAAGATTATGTTGAAATTCATTTCTGTCATTGCGGTCTGTGGCTTGATTGGTTGCGGAACCGAAACAAAGGAAGCGGCAAAGGACGCGGCTTCTAGCGTGGCGAAGCTCGGCATCACCGCTGTAAAGGAAGCGGGTAGCGGTGCCGTTGAGATTGCGACCGATGTTGCAAAGGAAACGGCTGAAGAAGCAGGCGAAGCCATCAAGGAAACGGCTACCGACCTCAAGGAAAAGGCTACCAAGACCGCAAAGCAGGTTGCGGACTCCGTGAAGTCCAAGGTCAAGGAGGTACGCAAGTGAGCAAGGGACGTGAGGGCAACGGACGCACGGGCGGTTACCACGGGTAGCCCCTCGGGTCATTAGGGGATTAGCCGAAAGGCTTTCCCCTTTTAAAATTTTTTATCGGAATTCGGGGGCGGGGGCGCACCCGGTAGCTCATGGGGCGTCACGGGATGGCGTCTCGGGGGCATATCGTATATGGGCGAAGGATTCGCCTCTAGGTAGTCAAAAATTTTTTTAATAAGGAGCAATTATGAGTACAAAATGCGAATGGGGTTATCCGTGCCGCACGGAGGAATACCGCAATCAGCTTGCGAACAATGCGAAAAGCCCTCAATGGGAATTTCTGAAGCAACTTGAACTCACGAGCCACCATATCGGCACAAACGAAGCTTTCATCGTGAAAGACGTGGCGAATGGCGTGGTCTGCCTGCAAAGCTATTCTACCATCGTGGCGGTAGCTTACGGAACAAAAACAAAGAGCTTGGGCAAATGGACGCCCACAACATCGTGGCACCAAAACGAGTTCGCGGCATATATGGCGGAACACGGGGAAGAACCGCTCTTCACTTAATACTTGATGAACTCCGCAATGGGGCGCCCGCATTTGCGGGCGCCCTTCCTGTTTTTACAGCTTCCGCCCGCTGTCCCCACAGGTAGCCCCTACGGGTCACCCGGGTAGTCATGGGGAGCCACGGGGGAGCCGAGCGGGGGTATACGGGGAACGGGCGAGGAAAAATTTTTAAATAAGCCCAAAGGAGCAATTTATGGCAGATGAAAAGAACTATCCCGAACACTTCAAGAAGTTCCTAGAAGATTTCAAGGATTGGGAACAGAACGGAACGGGCGCAAAGCCTTTTGATTGGGAAGCGCTTGAGAAGCATCTTCAAGGGCTAGGCTACGAAGTAATAAATACCCGTGGTCTGCCTTTCAACGGAACCACCTACGAAGTCCGCAAGAAGCTCCCCGATGTTCCCAACGGATTTCAGATTTGCGGTCACTACAAATATGTCTGTGAAATCTACGGGCGTGGCGTAACGCTGTACGTCTACCCTCCCGATTGCAAGGGCGGTAAGCATCTCAACAATGACGAGCTGAATATGTGGGAGCACCGCTTCGGCACCTATGACGCTTCGCACCCGTGGTAAAATTTTTAATGACCTACCTAGAGTCCTCCCGTGTAACCCACGGGGGGATTTTTTGTACATGGCGTGGCACCCGGGAACCCCGGGGACGACAGCGGGGCGGTGACTCACCCGGATACTCATGGGGAGCCACGGGGAGGCACCTTGGGGCTATACGGGGATTGGGAAAAATTTTTTAATTTCCAAAGGAGCAATTTATGGCTGATACAAAGAAACACGAAGAAACCCGTATCAAGTGGTCTGATATTACGGCAGACAAGGACGGAAAGAAAGAAATCCAATACTACAACGATATTGATATTCCCGCCTTTGCCGATGTAAAGGAATACTACGAGGCGCAACACGAGTGCGATGAAGAACCCGCTGAACCGCTTGTGGAAAATACCAAAGCATATTGGGACACCATCACCGATATGAACGAAACCGATTCCGATGACCTCACGGAAAACCTCCCGTATAGCCCCATCTTCGGCAAGATGGTGCTTATCCACGGCTACTTCGGGGGGTGGCGTGGACAGCAGGAGGGCGGTCGAGTGGTCGAGTTCACGGGTCGTGATACCCTCACCTACCCGTTCGCCAACCATATCGACAAGGTAAAAATTTTTATCGACAAGGACGGGCTTCACGCACAGAATTGTCACCACGATGGCACGGACTTTTATTCTTTCTACGTCCTCACCGAAAAGGGCTTGCGCTATTGGCGTAACAATGGTCACACCGACCCGCGCGAGCAGGACGAGTTCGACCACGAAGTCCACAAGCACCTCCTCGGGACAAAGGGATATACGAGGAAAGTCAATTTCTACCTCTACTAGAAGATTCAGGGGACTCCACGGGTTCGCCCGTGGGGTCGCCCTTTTATTTTTTATTTTCGATTCCCGGGTAGCCCCGGGGTAACACTCACCCGGATTCTCATGGGGAGCCACGGGAGGCTCCTATGGGGCTATACGGGTATCAGCTTAAAGGAGCAATTCTATGAGATACTTTCGATTCGACAATGTTACGAGCCTAGCCCGTGAAGTCGCCACGCATATCTTCGCACGGATTCAGTCCGGTGAACCCGTAGATGTAATCCGCTTCGCCACGGACGATATTCCTAGTGCCGATGAATGGTTCTACCTTGATACCGACGAGCTGAAAGAGCAGGCTTTCCACGAGAGTTGCGGGCGCTACAAGCTCATCGACCTCGCACCGCAGTTCAATGCGGAGGACGCCCATCTCATCGCAGGGGGCTACCTCGGTGGCAACGCAATGGCTACCACGGGGCTCATCGACCGGTCTACGGGGGTGCTGACGATGGAGGAAGCCGTGCGGACGCTCATCGACTACCTCCTCGACTCGGTGGAGCAGGCAGCGCCTACAGCGTTCCTGTTGCAGCTCCCATAAAAAATTTTTTATTTAATTTCCCGTGCGGGCAGACCCGTGCGGGATTCCCCGGCAGGTTCCCACGGGGAGTCACCCGGTAGCTCATGGGGGGCTACGGGGAGGTACTACGGGGCTATAAGGTATATGCGGGCGGGGGTCGCCCGAAAGGAGCAGATATGGCACCTAGAACGATTGAGCAGATTATGGCTGAACAGAAGAGGCTACGGCAGACCCGTGGTATCGCTTCGAGAGAGGCGTTTAGGCAAGCCCGTGCGATGTCGTTCGGGGACAGCCGGTCGCCCGCGGTCGAGGCGTTGCTCCGTCCATTAACCGAAAGAAAGGTAGGCGCAAAATGAGTCCAAAGGAAAGATATGAACTTATCAAGCTCGCACAGGAGTCGTTCGAGTTCGGGAAGAAGCTTCTCGCACAGGCGGGATGCAAGCTCGTGGTGAACACGGGTAGCGATGCGGGGGCGGTCGATGTCGTCCCCGAAGAGGTGGACTTCAAGGGCTTCGACGAGCGTGGACGCAGGCAGGCTGACAAGGCTGAAGATACCGAAGATTTCCTTGCCTCGGCTCCGCTCGGAATAGAAGTAACTTCCGTCTATGCGAACGGGGACAGCAAGGCTACCGATGTCCCGAAGTGGTGGGCGGGGGTAATCGAAGAAAAACGGAAAGAGACGGAAAAGCTCTTGGGGTTCCGAAGATAATTTTTTTAATTGCTCCCTGAACGGGTGGCTCGCAAGAGTCGCCCGTTTTTGTTTTCCGGGAGTCGGCGACCCTCCGCCAGCAGCCCCCGGGAACCCTACGGTGGACACCCGGTATCTCATGAGGGGCTACGGGGAGCTACTTGGGGGCTATACGGGTATTGGCGGGCGATGTTGCCCTCCGCAAATAATAAGGCAGTTACTATGGAATACAAAAACATTGAACAAATCAAGGCAGACCTCAAGGACGAGTTCTTTGATGAGGATAAGCGCTTCTACTTCTATCGCTACGGGGATTTCCTGTTCTATCAGGACTTGGAAGCCATCGGCAACGCCATCGACAAGCGTCTCGAAGCGGACGACGACCTGTACAGCGATTGCACGGTGATGGAAGAAGATGGCACAGATTTTGGCATTAACATCAAATTCGATGATGGCTACGAAGAGGGAACCGAGGACGACAATGTGGACTTCTTCTGCTCCGGTCATCACCTTTGCAGGCTGACTAATCCGAATAGCGGTGAGGGCTATGTCCTGATTCAGTTCCAAGACTATGAGGCACCGCATATCGGAATTGACGCACTCGCTGAACAAATTAAGAAGATTCAGCCGGAAACCCGCTTCGATGCCGTGATTATGTGGCGTGACGATGAACATCTCGAAAATGTCACTATGAAGATGGGTCTCGGAGTCGGCGCCGATGACGAAAATATTTTTTATAACGTCGAGGACGCAGACGATATGTTCGGGCTGATGGTCGGCAAGAGTGACGAGTGGATTCTCGTGGGCTTCGCTGACGGGGCTAACCAGTTCAACTACACGGCTCTCTAGAAATATTTTTTAATTGCTCCCTCCTATAGCCTCGCCGGTAACCCCGGCGGGGCTTCCTGTTTCCGCCCGGCGGGGACTGCTGCTCCCACAGGGTAGCCCCTAGTAGCTACCGGGATTCTCATGGGGAGCCACGGGGAGCTACACGGGGGATATACTATATTTGAAGAAATAATAGCTTATGGAGATTTAACCGATGCCTTTAAAACCATCAGAAGAACAACTTACAAAAGTCAAGGCGACTACTAGCCGAATGACTAGGGAGCTTCGCGCGAAGCTCGTATCTATCCAAGACGATAGCGACCAAGAATCCCTCGTACAGCAGGCGTGGCTTGACGCCATTCAGCATAATTGGAAGAAAGTCACCATTCACCGCTACAACTCCTGCGATGCCTATGTCAAGTTTGACGGGAGCGCAATGCTCATTGAGTTCAAGCGTGACCGAGACTTCACTAGCGCTACCGAAAGGGCAAAGGTTCTCGCCCAAGCCATTCAGTACTACTTCCAAATCCTCGACAACAAGAAAGTGAGCCGTACACCCGATGTCATCTTCGTGGCAGACAAGAACGAGTGCTTTGCGCTTCATGTAAACTTTTGTAATCGTTTCTATTCTTTGGTAGACTTCAAGGTTGCCCCGTCCGAACAATGGAAGAACACTAAACTTGTTACCGCTATTGCAGAGGACAAGGAAGTGCAGGACAACGCAATCGTCTATCACGTCGCAGATGCGGACTTTTCAGCCGAAAAGATTTTTAATTCTATTCAGGATATGGCAAAGGGTATTACCCGAGTTGTACCTATTACAAAGACCACGCTCCGCAAGGGTTTCGACTTTTTCATCGCAAAAATTTTGAAATCCACTAAGGATATGACCGCCAACGAGCTTGTCGGTCGTTATTACGCTTTTATCAAGGCGCAGGACGAAGCCTTTATCGCCAACGGGAAGCTCATGGGCATTGACGGGTATGCTCCCGTGGCGGTCAATGAGACGCTCGCTAGGCAATTCAAGGCTCGCTTCGGGGCGATTACCACCGATGACCACAAGGAGCTTGAGAGATTATATGATACCCTCGTAGGTGACGCCGAACGCAGGCGTGGCGGGCAGTTCTTTACCCCAAAGATTTGGGTGGACGAATCCCACCGCAGAATCGCCCTTGTAGCGGGCGAGGATTGGGAGCAGAACTGCCTTGTTTGGGATTGCTGTGCCGGAACGAAAAGTCTTACCCGTGACTACGAATACGGAAATCTTTTTGTTTCCACCATCGACCCGAACGAACTCAAGTGTTCTGAAACTTTGAGTACTGAAGCCCAAAAAACTTTTGTTTTCGACTTCCTCAACGGGGCTACTCCTACCCTCCCGAGGGAACTCACTGAAGCCCTCCGTGCTAACCGAAATGAAAAAATTATTTTTCATATTAACCCTCCGTATGGACAGGCTACGTCGGGTAACAAGAAAAAACATAAAGACGGAGTGTCCAAAACTGCCGTACAGCAACGCATGATGGCAGATGGGTTGGGAAAGCCCGCCAATGAACTTACAGTTCAGTTCCTTTACAGAATCCTCGAACTCGTACAGGATTTCAAGCTTACCGATGTCGTTATCGGGTTATTTTCTAATCCGGCATGGCTCACGGGAGACGCTTGTGAAGCGTTCCGCAAGGAATGGCTCAATGTGTTCAAGTTCAACAACGCTTTCAGCTTCCGCTCGGAAGAATTTGCCGGAGTCAAGCCAGGTTGGGCAATCAACTTCAGCGTTTGGACGATGAAGTAGCAAAAATAATTTTAAATAAAGGAGTTTGATATGTCTACAAAGAAGCAACCAAAGTTTTTTCAGACTGAATTTCCGACAGACCTTTTGGAAAATTCCGATGGACAAGAAATTGTTTTCATCAGAACTCATGTCAATTACAACCTTGATGGTAAAGAAACCATGCGCAAATGGGCGTGTGGAGAACTTCCTAAATGCAAGAAAAGTATTTGCACTACAGATGGCATTAGCGTCATTAGTAAAGATGATGAACGCGCCCGTGGCTCGATTGCAACCGGGTCGCTCGGCTATCTTTGTATCAATTCTAATGTTGTAGAAAAGAATGCTCAATTTGTAATTCTTACATCATTGCCGATTTCAGTTGCCAACGGCTTCAATATTCTCCCCGAGAACTTCGACCGAGTAGTATCTGCATTTGCCGCCCGTAAACTCGTGGAAAATCAATGGTACAATACCCGTGATTGCTATATGGTTCCCAATGTAAACTCCCCGGAATATGCCGAATGGCAAAAGGATTGCTACATCTTCTCGATGTTCCACTCCGCTTCTAATCAGACCTCAATCAAGGGCGAGGTAGACGGGGAAGCCTATGAATTTGCCAATCAGTTCTTCCCGTTTACCAAGAAAGAAACCTACGAGCTTCTCGGATATGATTGGAAGCAGAACTCCAAAGATGACTCCCGCTATATCCGTTCCTCGGGCAAGCTCGACAGCCTCACCAAAGAGGGTCAGAAAGTTCTCGATGACTTCAAGGCTTGCCTCACGGCTTCCGCAAAAGCTCGCCCCGAATACCACAAGTCGCACCCCGAGCTTCAGGTGAACCGATGGGACGCCGGATGGCGTCAGCTCAAGGGTCTCTTCGAGGAAGCATGCCCTACAGAGTTTAACCAACTCAAAGAGGACTTCAAGGCGCTGAAAGCCAAGATGCTCCCGATGGTATACTCGCTCGGGTTCCTCCGTCAGTAACGCATTTCAAACTCCATAAGCTACAAGGGAGGCGCCAAAGGCGCCTCCCTTTCCGTTACCCCCGCTCGCAGCCTCCAGCGTCCCCGGCGCACCCTATGGCTCCCACCCGGTTCCCCATGGGGAGCCACGGGGAGGCTAATCGGGGATATACCGCCTGTGCGGGAACACCCAATCAACCCCCGCAGGAGCAACCTATGGCATATATCTCAAGAATCAACCGCCACCTCGCCCACTTGCAGGAGGTGCGCGACACTTTCATTTCCACCATCGACACCCTCTTCCCGGGCTGTACGCACCACAAGCCGTACGACTACTGCGACTTCGAGGGCGACGAGTCCGTGATGCTTCAGGTAGACCCCGAGGGCGGAATCGACCTTATCGCCCGCTTCACCACTACGGACGGGCAGAACATCAGGCTCTCTTGGTGCCTCCCCCCGAACGCAGACCCCTACTACCACGCCAACCTCTACGGGAGCGTAACCCCCCACGGGGCGTTCAGAGACCTCATCGGGGAAGCCGAGGGGGCTACCGAGGAGGAGCTGTGCGATGCCCTTGAGCGGTTCGTGCCGTGCAAAGTCCAAGAGGTAAAATTTTAATTTTAAGGAGCTTAACCTATGGCATACAGAAGCAACATCTACATTCTCGCTTCCAAAGGGATAGCCGAGAAAATTTTTAAAGTCCTCCATACTACCGCAAAGGAATCGCAACCCTTTGACAACATCAAGGTTTCGCCCACGGGCGAGACATACTTCTTTGAAGCTATTTGGCATGCCTGGGACGAGTTTTCCGATGGCGTGGCAAAGAAGATTATGCAGGCGCTCACTAGCGAAAACGGGAACACCGACCTCCCCTATCAGTACATCAGGGCGGGCGACGAGCGTGAGGACATCGACAGAGTGTCCGTGGGCGTGGTCACCGAGGGAGAAATCTACGATGACGGAAGCTCTGAATTGATAGGCACTTGGGACGATGTAGAGTTGGACGAGAACGGCTACCACACGGTAAAGGTCTCAAATCTCGAAAAGTTCCGCCCGTTTTGGGACGAAATGGCAAAGAAAGCCGAATCGTTCGGGCTGAAAGTCGTGGTTTCCCTCGAAGATGCCGTAAAGGACGCGGAATAGCGGTATTCTACCCGGTCTCACATGGGGCGCCACGGGCGTTCCCCGTGGGGCTATATGGTACTTGGGCAATGAAGCCCAAAGGAGCATAAAGCTATGGCAGAACCAGATGAAATATATTTGGCTTGCAACTCTGTTGTAAAAGACGGAGTTGTTCTAGGCTATCAAGTGGGTGCAACGATTAACGGAAATACGATACAACCTCCCGAAGGTTATCCAAACGGATTTATGGTTCGTAAAGATACGTCTTGGTCTGCGAGCTTGGATAGTTCGTGGAACACAAAGGCGGCTGCCGAGGAAAGGGCTAACCGCTTAAACACTATCGACAACACTAACGAATGGTGTGTAATGGTTAGTTAAAGATTGCCTGAAAACAATCAGCAATCCCCTCTCGAAATGGAGCAATCTACCCGGTCTCACATGGGGCGCCACGGGCGTTCCCCGTGGGGCTATATGGTACTTGGGCAATGAAGCCCAAAGGAGTAATAAATCTATGGCAGAAGAAAATAACCTCAACCTTGACGAAATGTACATCGCAATCGGCTACGGCTTGAACTGCGATGTCCGCACGGGCGGTATCGAGGCAAAGGGAATGGAATCCCTCGTACACTCCCCGATGCCACGCAAGAATGTAGTGGCTGAACTCAAGAAGAACATCGAGGACTGCATTTCCAACCTTGACGGGTATCTCGCCATCAGGGTGACTAGCCACACGGCAGACAACAACGAGTGCGTATCGTTCGTTATCACGGACGAGAACCCCCATCAGGAGGACATCGAGCTTCTCTTCAAGCGCCTCGAAGATGGCGACGCCGACGTGGTGGAAATCAAGCCCGACGACTGCACCCCGAACGTCTACTTCTTGGTTCCCGTAGTGAACAACTATGTATTCGCCAATGGCGACCACCGCTATATCCCGAGGAACCTCGAAGAAGCCCGTCAGGAACTCCGCAGTGCGCTAGAGACGCTTTCCACGGAGGACAACTCCGAAATCGAGCTTGACTTGAGGGACATTCAGCTCAAGGTGCAAGATGTTGCAAGACGAATGTTCTGTTCCGACCGCCTCGTGGTAAGCTCGCCTGAACTCTCGCAGAACGGGACGGAAGACCTCCGCGAGCGCACGGGCAACAAGCAGGCTGAAAACCTCATTGTCGAGGTCTCCCGTGAGGAACGCAACGAGGACGGGCTTTACGAGTGGCGTACGCTGTTCTACGTGGACTTCTACGGCTACGAGAACGAGTACGGGAAGCATATCGTAGAGGAAATCGCGATTAACCGGGATTAATTTTTTTTTATTTTTGTGTCCTACCTAGAGGCTCCACGGGCAACCCCGTGGGGCTTCTCCGTTTTCTGAAGCGCCGGCGGGCAGCCGGGTGCCTCCGCCGGTCACCTGATGGCGTCCACCCGGTTCCTCATGGGGGGCTACGGGGGAGCTACCCGGGTGCATATAGGTTATGGGCGATGAAGCCCAAAGGAGCATAAATCTATGGAAAAGCATCTTTACATCGACTGCACACTTATCAAGAACCACCCCGACTGCAACGCCTACATGGACTACCTTGTAGACCACAAGTTCATTCACAACTTGGAGAACTTGCCCTATGGAATCCTCCCGTTTGACAGGGACGACTATATCAATTATGTATTCAACGACCTTTGCTTGAAAACGATTAGCGTTCCCGATGAAGACGATGTATCGACCGATATGGCTGTCCTAGTCAATATGGACTGCACCCGAATCGAGCTTCTCATCAACGCAGACGGAACATGGTCATCGACCAGTGCGAACACCATCGCCCGTAACGCCTTTGAGAAGTACCTTGGACAGCTTAGCCTTAGCAAGAGCGATGACTCCGTGGTATTCCACCTCGGGGAAGTTCTCAAGGACGCATATCAAGATAACGGGGAGGAACACGAGTTGCCCTCGGGCGCAAACTACAAGGTTGTAGATACGCCGTTCCACGGGGACATCATCGGCAATATCCTGAATAATATTTCAATCCATAGTCACGACGGGAAAATCGAGCGGGTCATCATGGAAGCCCTCGGGATTACCCGTGAGCAGGCGAAGTTCGACCATGTGTTCTATCCCGACACCAAGTCTTCGGACGATGCCGAGGATAACGACGCAACCATCTATGACACCAATTTCACCTACCGAGGCGAGGGATTTACACTCACCATTACGTCATACGAAAAGGGGTATCAAAAAATTGAAGTTCAGGGCTACCCGACCGACCACAACGAGCGAGTCATAATCCCCGACATTCACGACCTGAAATCCATCATCGACCAAAAATTTTTTAATAATGCTCCCGTGGAGACCCCAAAGGAAGAACCTGAAGCGGAACCCGAAGAAGTCTCAAAGGTTGGCGCCGACATCTTGGTGAGTGTCAAGGTGAACGCCTACATCGACGCTTTCCACAAGAAGCGAGCCGAAGTCATTGCCAATACGGCAAACGGCGAAGATTGGTTTGCCGAGTTCAACGAGATTGCCTCCCCGAAAGAAGTTGTCGGCTACTACTTCTACACCTACGGAATCCTGAAAGCCCTTGAATGGTGGAAGAGAAACTCCGATAAGTCCGAGCGTACCGAATTTGACGAAGACGTAGACGAAATCTTCGACTCCATCTTCTGCCCGTTCTGCAAGCAGGGGAAGCCCGTCAAGTTCAACTCTAGCAACGATATGTACCTCAAGCGTTGCGACCTCCACGACAACAAGGTAGATTGCTACGCGCAGGGCGACTCCTATGTAGGCACTATGGTCTTCCCGAATTGCCCCCTTTGCGGTGACAAGCTCGAAAAGAAGTAAGGATTTATTGCTCCTACCTGATGGCTCCACGGGTTCCCCCGTGGGGCTATTTTTTGTGCCTCCTCGGGGCTGGCGGAAGCATGTCGGCTGGCAGGCGTCCGCATGTACCCATAGTAGCCACCCGGGAAGCTCATGGGGGGCTACGGGGGAGCGCTTTCGGGGGATATAGGTAGCGGGCAAGCAATAGCCCAAAGGAGCATAAATCTATGGAATCAATCATCGGGCAAATCAAGAGCAATCTCCATCAGGGAGATGTAGTCCAGCTCAACGTAAAGAACCTCTACGATGCGTTCGCAAAGGACGGAGAGTGCAAGCTCGAACATTGCGAAGTCCTCAAGGACAACCAATACTACGACATCGCCACCGAGCACAACCGGTTCGCCTACGGCAACGATGAACACTGCACAATCGAGATGGTAATGGACGACGGGGGCGTCCTCTTCTGCACCAACATTACGGAGAACAAGAGCGACCGCTTCGCCCTTAGCCCCGTGGAAGTCGCCATCGCCTACTTCGGGCGCAACCAAGAGGTCACCCGTTGCGACCGCTGTGGCTCCCTGTGCCTCCCCGACGGGCTTTCCACGGGCTACGGGGTAGACAAGGACGGGAAGAAACATTGCTTCAAGTGCTGTGGCGTCATTGACGGGGAAAGGCTCGACAAGCTTGCTCCCGGGGAGACCCTCCAGTTCTACCTCACGAAAAAGCCCGGGGAAAAGTATAAGGTGACTAATTGGCCCGGGACGTTCAAGGTCACTTGCGACTACGACATCGAGGGCAGGCACAACCTCGCGGGCACCCGTACGGACATCGGCTTCACCTACCACGGGAGAAAATTTTTTGGAACCCAGTACGGCAGGAACTCCGAAATCGTCCATGTCAAGGTACGCAGGAACCAAAAGTTCGACTTCAATGTAGTCCTCTCGGGAACCTCCGACGGGGAAGATGACGGGAAGACTATCCCGGTAAGGGCGCTCAACGCGGACGATGCCGTGGACGAAGCTAGGGACATCTGGGAACCCGACACCCTCGAAACCGCAAGGGTCTACCTCGGGGATACCGACGGGGAACCCGTGCTGACCGTGGAATTTTAATTTTTTATAAAACGAGGGCAGTATGAAAAACAGACACTTTATCGTTATTGAACATAGTAGTGGAACGCCAATTCAAAAAGCAGGGGTAAACTATATGTATTACACCCACGATGCGGCGGTACAAAGCATCATTGATTCCTTAATGGAGAACTTTGAGCTGAACGATGACGGAAGCGTTGCTGACGGGTGCGACATTCATCTTCCGGGTTCTCTTGACAGCCTCGAAAATGACAAGAAAATCCGCGCGAAGATGAAATCTTGCGACTCCCTTATCGTTTACCACGTAAAAGATAAAACCCACGAAATCCAAGAAATCCGCTACGATATTGTAGAACTCATCTAGCATTTTTTAAAGGAGTAACACAATGGACGCTCAAGAACTGAAAGACAAGATTGAACAGAAGTACGGAAGCCTCGACAACGAGCAGGGCTGCATTATCAATGACGAATGGCTCTCGGTAAAGGATATCGTTGAACTCATTGACGAGTGCGACCGGGACTAATAAATTTTTCACCATAGATAGCTCCAAGGGAGGCGCCGCAGGCGCCTCCCTTTCTGAATATGGACGGCGGAAGCACGAGAGGACTGCCCGCCTTCAGACTCCCGGCCGGTCGCCCTATGGCACCCACCAGGTTCCCCATGAAGCGCCAGGTGCGTTCCCCGTGGGGCTATACGGGTATATGCAGGGGCAATCCCGCAACTGCAAAGGAGCATCTATATGGAAACTACAGAAAAGAAAATCCCCGTTCTCGAAAAGAACACCCTCCCCGCACTCAAGAAATTCCTCGTAGCCGTGGCGAACGCCTGCGGAGCTACCAAGATGGTAGGCAAGACTAAGGGAGGCCACAGCGCCACGGGCGCCCCGTACGCGACCCTTTCGTTCCGCATTGACGGGCATCACGATGTCGAGTTCAGCCTTACCGCCTACGGGGAAACCGACATCAGGGTTACCCGTGCGGTTCAGGACGGAAACGGCTTCTTCGGCTTCACGATGTTCGACCCCCTCTATCAGCAGGACTTCAAGTCCACCGAATCCGCTATGGAATGGGTCAAGGGCCACTGCGCCATCGTACCCGAGGACGACCACCTGACCAAGATTGGGCGCAAGGCATAAAAATATTTTTATTCCCGGGTAACACCTACCCGGTTCCTCATGGGGCGCCACGGGCGCTACCCGTGGGGCTATATGGTATATGCGGGAGGAACCATTCCCCGCAAAGGAGCATCTAATGTTTGAAGATTACAAGAAGAAACTGCAAGCCCATCAGGTAAACCGCTTCGAGGAGTTCCAAAAGCGAATCGAGACGGGAATCCGTGAGATGGAAAACAAGGTCCGCGTCCTTTCCGTCATCGGGAACAACCCGAAGAAAGACGGGACGGACAGGGCGAACTTCACCTCCAACTTCGTATTCAAGGGCAAGAACGGGGAAATCCTCGACTGCAAGCCGGGCTACCGTAGCGGGTCTATCCGCTATGTATGCGTCACCCTGAAGACGGACACCGCCTACGACGACCGCCGCCGTGCCCGCACGGTCGCCTGCGGTCTCGACATCAGCACGACCTACGTCCCGCCCGAGGAAGCCCAGCGCATCGGGGTGGAGGGCTGCCTCGAACACATCGACGAGACCGTTTACTTCGGCACCAAGCTCTGCGATACGGCCCACGCAAGGTACGAGCTTGACGATATGGACTCCGAGCACGTACTGAAAATCATCGGCCTCTACAGGGAAAGCATGGAAAAGGCCCTCGAACAGCGCAGGGAAGCCCTGAAGACCCTCCCGGGCTTCTTCGACGAGTGCCTCGCGTTGGCCAACCGAATCAAGGAGATGAAGAAGACTAACGAGGGCCTCGACTACTTCTACGGCTTCATCTGCGAGGTGGCACAGAAGTCCTATATGTACGAGGACAACTAGAAATTTTTTTTCATATTACCATAGACAGCTCCAAAGGGAGGCGCCACGGGCGCCTCCCTTTTCCTATCCCGGGCGAAGACCGGCGAGCTCCCGGCCGCCCGGCGGGCATCCATATAGTCCACCCGGGTAGCTCATGGGGGGCTACGGGGAGGCTCCCCGGGGGAATACCGGGTATGCGGGTGGCAATCAATATCCCGCAAAGGAGCTACCGTGTTCACCCGTGTACTTACCGAGGAGGGCAAGCGCATCCTCAAGGCGCTCAACGCTACGGAAGCGGACTTCGAGGAAACCGACTGCTACCTCGCATAAAAATTTTTTTATTTAATTTTCAAAGGAGCTACCTACCATGAATATCAACACTCTAGAACGCCTGAAAGAACAGGTGACCCCCGCCGGGAACGGCGACAAGTCCGCCTACCAAGTCCTCACGGAATCAATCGCCTTTGCCCTGCTTGCGGCATCCCCGAACATCGACACGGATTTCCACGGGGAATACAACGAGGAAACCGGCGGGTTCGACCTCGACTTCACCTATATGGGCTACCCGGGCAAGTTCAGGGTCTACCCGCCGGGCCACCCGGACGGAATAAATATTTTTATCCGGCACCCGTCCGACACCGTATGCTTCGGCGTTGCCGATGTAAAGTCCATTGACGGGATTGCTGAAGCGCTCTCCGTGGCCAAGAACCGTGCAGACAAGGACTACCACACGGGGAACCCCGTGGAGCTGAAGCTCAAGAAGAACAGCGTATTCGTCATCTCCGACACGGCCCTGCTCGAACACTTCAGGCCGACCTATACCGCTTGGCGTGACGCTTGGACAAAGTGCGCTGATTACGGCGACACCTACGAAGAGGGCAAGACAAGCCTTGTCCAAGTCATCAGGGCTGTGGACAACACGCCCACGCCGGAAGAGTGCCACGACTACGCAAAGCAATACATCGGAATCGACTGCTATGTCGAACTCGCCGATGTCACCCTCCGGCTCCTCAAGCAGATTCAGGATGTCGTGCCTAACGCAATCGTCTTTATGGAGGATAACAAATGGGGGATGTACTTCGGAGTACCCTCGCGTGGCCTCACGAAGCGAACCCTTACGCCAGACGGCGCAAAGGTGGTCGCCGACCTTGGCGGTGACGGGTGCTTCTCGGACGAATACTTCTTTAACTCCATCAGCAACCGCACGGGCTGGCCCCTGCCTATCAGCGACAAGCCCCGAAGATTATTAACCAATAGATAGCACGAAGATTATTAACCATAGATAGCTCCAGGGGGCGCCGCAGGCGCCCCCTTTTTGCTGTCTGAAGCATGCGATTCCCGGCCGGGCGCATGGAACTCCCCGTAGTCCACCCGGGTAGCTCATGAGGGGCTACGGGCGGAACCAAGCGGGATATACCGTATATGGAAAGAGCCGGGTCTCCCTGCCCGGCGCCCCGTGGTGGCCCTACCGCAACACTCACACACACAGATTGGCACGGGTCTCCACGGGGAACTGTTTTAACTGTCAAAGGAGCATCTATGATTCTCACCAAGTTCAGCGTCAGCGGTCTCGCAGGTCAGAGCGAGATTATCGCAAAGGGTACGAAACAGGACATCATTGACTGCGTGTCAAAGCTCGCGGAAAACAACAAGTCCATCGAACCGGATTTTGTTATCGAGAAAGACGGAACGGTGTACCGTGACGATATGCGGTTCACGACTCTTATCGCAGGCATCAAAGCAGGCATGGTAACCGGCTTCCGCATCGAGAGCGGGGCCGATGATGGCGTCTACTCCATCCTCGACCCGGATGCCCCCGTGAAGCCCCTGTTCACGCAGGAAGAAACCATCAAGTCCATCAAGGGGGACAAATACGATGCATACGCCAAGACGATTCAGGACCGCTTCGCCAGCCTGATGAGAGACGCCGAGTGCCTCGGCCTTGAACTAGCCTATTTCTCTACCGATTGTGACGGGGTGCATCTCGTTGCCATCCCAACGAACATCAAGCTTACCGATAAGAAGCCGGATGTCATCCGCTCCATTGAAACAATCGACCTCGTGAAAGACCTCCCCTATATCGACCGCGACAAGGTGATTACCCTCTACATGGGCGAGGGCGGGAGCGACCGCTTCTGCCACCTGAAATAATTTTTTAATATACCATAGGTTCCAATCAACAAGCCCCCGGCCTCTCCCCGGGGGCTTTCCTGTACCCCCGCCGTCATCCCGGGCGCAACCGGCGGGCCACCCGCTAACCACCGGGTAATCTCATGGGGAGCCACGGGCGGGGCCACCCGGGAGATACCGGGGGTGAACCAATGGAGGCATATCTATGTACGCGCTTATCGAACACGAATCTTTCGCCCAAGACCACAAGGAACTCAAGGCCGGAATCCTCGCCGTGGGCAACTTCGGCGGAATCGCAAAGGCAATCGGAGATACCGTCAAGAAAGACTACTCCGGCTACGACCTCAGCAACATCGACGGGCACCTCGTAGAACCCGAAGAGGTGGAAACCCTTGCGCTCTCGAAGAAGCTCACCTGCATCAACGTGAACAACGACTCGCAGACCATCCTTACCATCGTGGAACTCCCGATGCCGAAGACGCGCCAGTACATGGTCGCACAGGCCGACACCGATGACGAGGGGCGCAACCCGAGCGTGTCGCTGTTCTCGGACAGTGACGGCAACACCAACATCTACGCCTCGTCCGAGGAAGCCCGCGAGGAAATCGCAAAGGAAATCGAGCGTATCGCACAGGACGAGGAAATCGAACACTCCGATGTGAGCTTCGGCAACCCGCAGTTCGAGGATGACCCCGAAAAGGACTTCTATACCAATGTCCTGAAGCGCATGCCCGCCGAGACAGGCGAGACGGCATCCGTCAATATGCCCGGCGGTTCCACCCGGACGTTCACAATCATCGACTTCCTCGCGTAGCCCCAACCGGCTACCCGGGTTCCCCATGGGACGCCACAGGCGCCCCTCCCGGGGCTATACGGCAAACAGTTAAAACCTTTACCTTTAAGGAGCTACCTATATGGAAAACAAGAAACTTCACCCGAAATACGAAACGGGGAAACTCGGCCTTTCCCGTGACGAACTCAAGGCCGAAAGGGGTAAAATCGAGGAGGCCGTCTGCGCCCGTAGCGTAGACGAGGAAGGAAACCACCCGGACATCGCCTACACTTGGTTCTGCACCCCGCAGGAAGTCCACCGCCTCCGCGTAATCGACGCAATGGAAATGGCAAACTGTTGCCTCTGCTACGGCTACGGGTGGGAGAAATATGGTTCAAACTATCTGTTGCCGGACGATACGACCAACCCCAAAATCAGCGAGGAACTGAAGCAGGCCTACGCGCTGACCCTTGAGGAACTCGATGCGGTCTACAAGGCGCAAGAGGAACGCATCAGCCACGCCAACATCAAGACGAACGTATTTACCGACTCCGAGGGTTGCTCGTACAACTCCATCGACTGGGACGTTAAGTAAGTTTATTTTTACAAATATTTTTCGCTTACATATACCCAAACCCGGAATTATTTTGTAAATTTACTTTTGTAAAACAAAACAATCCATATCTATATGATTTTAAGAGCATACAAATATAGAATATACCCAACCAAGGGACAAAAGTTGCTTCTGGCGAAGCACTTTGGATGCTCTCGTTTCATATACAACTATGGACTCGAACAAAAAATTAAATCATATAAGGAGACCGGCAAAGCCATTTCTCGCTATGCAATCCAATCTTTACTCCCTAAGTTAAAGGCCAATGATAGCACAAAATGGCTAAATGATGTCAATTCGCAAACCCTGCAATCAGCGCTGAAACAATTAGAAAATGCATTTAAACATTTCTATATCAAGCACAATAAGTTTCCACGCTTCAAATCAAAGCATGCAGGCAAGCAATCATTTCAAATACCGCAAAATGTTAAAATTGACTTTTCTAACGGAAGATTAACGCTTCCTAAATTTTCCGATACCATCACTTGCCATTATACCCGACAATTCACAGGAAAAATCAAAACTTGCACCATAACGAAAACCCCGACCAATAAATATTTCATCGCCATTCTTGTAGAAGAAAATGGCGAACTACCCATTCGCAAGCCGATAGACGAGAACAAAGCAATCGGCATTGATTTGGGAATAAAGACATTTGCAACCCTTAGCAATGGAATAGAGATTAAAAATCCAAAATACATGCGGAAGACTATTAAAAGGCTAAAACATATTAGCCGTTCTCTTTCTCGAAAGCAAATGGGAAGCGCCCGCCGGAATAAAACCCGACTACTACTAGCCAAGTTATATGAAAAAGTTACCAATCAGCGAACCGATTTTCTTCATAAAACCACCAAATGGCTAGTTGATAACTACGATACTATATGCTTAGAAACGCTAAAACCTAAAAATATGGCAAAGAACCCATATCTTGCATTAGACATATATGACCTAAGCATAGGCGAGTTCAACCATCTTATTGAATATAAATCCAAATGGGCTGGTAAAAATGTCATCCATATTGGCCAATACGAACCATCTTCCAAAATGTGCTCTTGTGGCTACACCAACCACAACCTTACGTTATCAGAGCGAAATTGGAAATGCCCATCTTGTGGAATAACAAACAACCGTGACTTGCTCGCCGCCAAAAATATTAAACGATTTGCACTTGAGCATCACAATACGGTACGGACATCCGAAATTTACGCCAAGGACAATATGAATCCTCGTTTGAGTTCAACCTTGGAAGCCATCACTTCAATAAGCGCATGACAGTCCGATACTTCCATAGTTCCTGAGTTTCAATACTTCCATAGGTTCCTAATAACAAGCCCCCGGCCTCTCCCCGGGGGCTTTCCTGTACCCCCGCCGTCATCCCGGGAACCCCCAGAGAACCTCCAGACGGCACATCCTATCCACCCGGTTCCCCATGGGGAGCCACACGCGGGGCTACCCGGGAGATATTTGTGATAACTAAAGGAGACCTAGCTATGGAAGAACAGACCAATACCCCCATCGTCAAGATTACAAAGATTTTCCCACCCAACAAGGAATCCGTCAAGAAGTGCCGTGTATCAGCCCACGGGGACATCGAGTGCTGGTTCACGGTAAACGGCGTGAAGTATGTGCTTCACTACAACCCCAAGCTCGCGGGCTACGATGGCATGCCTGCGGAAGCACGGGAGAACTGCAAGATTTACCGCGAAACCGACGGCAAGACGTTCAACTGTACTACACAGTATGCAATACCGGGTATGCCAAAGGTGAGCGCCTATGGAGATTCCACGGACGACTATTTCGGAATAAACAAGGCGGTTGATTCCTTCATGAACCCGACCGAGCAGATGCTCCTCGATACCTTCATCAGCCCGTTCGTAAAGGATTACGACATCGCATCGTTCAAGCCGACTACCGAAGCGGATGTTTTTTGGAACGGCCTCACGGCAACCGAAAAGGAAGCTGTAGTCGCTATGGTCAAGGCAGTACGCGTAATCGCAAAACAGCCCTAGACTTTCCACCCGGGAACACCCGAGCTTCCCCATCATATCCACCCGGTTCCCCATGGGGAGCCACACGCGGGGCTACCCGGGAGATACCACGGGTGAACCCGAATAACCATCCAAAGGAGCTAACATCATGGCCAACACAGAAAACTTCCCCAACACGGGCAATAAGAAGACCCGCCACCGCAGATACGACAGGTGCTACACGGAACTGCTCCGCCTCCTCACGAAGCACAGGTTCCGCTTCACCGTGGAACCGCTCAAGGAACCCGTCAAGTTCGAGGACAAAGAGGGCAAGTGGAACAAGAGGAAGCACGAGTACGAATATACCACCTACCTGCTCGACACCCGCATCGCCATCGATGACGGAAGCCTCCATAAACAGATTGTCGTGTACATCGCCCCGAACATCGACGCCCTCGTGGACCCGGGCGCAGATACCGGGGAGTTCATGGATGCACAGGAGGTCACCGTGTGGGCCTACAATGTACTCCGCGACAAGGAAATGGAGTACGGAACCCTCTAAAAATATTTTTTATTTTATTTTTTGAAAAAGGAGCTACACTTATGAACGCACTCGCTACACTTCTCACCACATATCAGTCAATCCCGAACGCCGACCGTGAAAATCCGACCCGCCGTCAGGAACTCCTCTCGGTTCTCCAGTCCGTAATCGGCAAGCAGGACGACCTCGTGTCCGTCGGCGTAAACCTGATGTTCGGGACGACGCTCCAATTTATGCTTTATTTCAAGCCGAGCTGGCTCGCCGACACCGAACACGAAGCCCGTATCGACTTCTATGTAGACAAGAAAGAATACCGCGTACGCGGGGTCATCGTGGACGATGCAGATACCCTGCTTTCCGAATGGGGGGACACCGAACGCGAAGACTCCGGGTTCGATATCAAGGAATTCCCGGACTACACCACGCCAATCTACGCTACCCTCTTACGGCTCAAGCACATGTACAAGAACAGATTCACCGCCACCCTCAAGAATAACGACACCGACCTCGCCCACGCGGTAGAAGTCTCGGCCCTTATCAAGCCCCACATCGATGCCATCAAGGAACTTTGCGCGAAGAACTGCGTGAACCTGTGGATTGACACGGACCTCAACTCCACGCATTCCCTGTTCGTACTCCCGGAGAGTGCCAACATCGATACCGACATCCATCAGCCTCTTGCCGAAATCAAGGAGGACAAGGTTCCGACGTTCGACCTCGCCCTCCACGCGTTCAACTCCTATTACGACCACTTCGTCTACCCCGAAAAGAACAAGGAACTCTAGAACGGCTAAACTTTTGCTATATTTGTAACAAAAAGGAATATAGATATGGCAGAAGAACAGTCAGCCCCCGAACAGAACACCCCGGCGCCCCCGCCGATTCCCCAACAGGCCATCGACGGAATCGCCCAATGCCTGAACACCATCAGGCAATTCGAGGAGTACTACAAGGTAAAGCTCGTCGCACAGGACACCACCGAGGAAATCAAGTTCAGGGTCATCCCGGACGCACTCAAGATTGAAGCCCCGTGGCTCAACATGAACAAAAACGCCCCCACGTTCCCGTGGGAATCGATGCCCGAACTCGACTTCACCGCCCAACGCTACGACGATTCCCTAGAACTTTTCAAGAAATAAATCCAATCTGCGTCATAACAGTTGGCCTCCTCGCCCCCGGGTTAGCCCCCGGGGGTTTTCTTGTCCGCCCCGGCGTCCGCCTGCTCCCGGCCGGTCGCCATATATCACCCACCGGGTAGCTCCATGGGGGGCTACGCGCGAGGCCACCCGGGAGATACCCGGAGCGGAACCAAAGGAGCTAGACCTATGAAACCCAAGAAACCGTCCAAGAAGCTTATCAAGGCAAGCGCGACAGCCCTCGTACGGAACTTCACCCACTACATCCTGCCGACATACAGGCCGTGGGAACTCCGGCACGAACTAGGACAGCTCGTCCGCCTCGCGGTACTCCGCAATGGCCCGCTCGAACACTACGAACACCACACTTGGCCTTACAACAGGGACGCCATCAGGGACTCCCTCGAAGCATGCGGGGTAGCACACCAGACAGCACAGCGCGTAGGCAACATCGCGCTCGCCATCGCCAACGACCGCGAACACTACCGGGCGGGCTACAGCATCAGGCTAGGCCGTTACATCCACGGCAGGTACCCGTCGCGGACAGTCGTAGCGCAAATCCTCGAACTCACGCTTGAGTTCATCGCGGACCCCCTCTCGAACTACGCGAAGATTCCCTACTGCTCCCTCAAGCGGGCCTCCGGCAACGGAACCCACGACTTCGCCATATTCGCCTCCCCGGCCTACGGAATCCATGACTACAACCATACGGAGGTCAGGCTCGACACCCAGCTCGCGAAACAGGCGTTCGAGACCGCGATGAAGCTCGCCAAGAAAGTCTACGAACGGGCCAAGCTGAAGCAGACCGCGTAAACCCAATCTTTCGCTATATTTGGCATAGGGGCCACACCCGGGAACACCCCCGGATGCCCCCGAAGGAGAACCCATGTCAGCAATATGGCCCACCACAGCAAACCCTCCCGCCAAAATCGACACCTGCTACGGAGACCCCGGCTACCACCGGAAGTCCGAGACAGCAGGCACACGCCACGCCTGCAAGTTCTGCAAGAGGCCCACCTACCGCTCCGTCGCCCACATCTATGTGTGTTCCGACTGCGAGCGGGAACACAAGGCGGAACTTCCCGACCCGTGGAACCCCGCCTATGTAAACAGGTGACCACCCGGGTTCCCCATGGGGCGCCACGGGAGGAGCCACCCGGGATATACCACGGATGCCCCTCGGGGCACCCAACCTAACCTAAAGGAGCTAACCATTATGGCAAACGAAACAGAAACCAAGACTGAAACCACCGAAACCGAAGACAAGAAGTTCAACGCCGGCTCGATAAGCGACCTCGGCTCCGCCATCGGGAACTTCATCCCCACCTACAAGAAGTTCGCACGGAACTGCCGTCAGGCACTCAGCTCGTGCCTCCACTTCTACTCCTGCGGAAAGTTCGCCATAGACCCCGCATCGACGTTCTCTATGGACGAACCCGAATCCTCGCAGTCCGAGGCGTTCATCGGGTGGTTCCCCGTCTACACCGTCAAGGCCATGGATGGCAAGAAGTACAGGGACCAATACACCGACTACGCCATCAAGATGGAAATCATGCCCGGCGAACGCCCGAAAGTCACCGCGGCAAACAACTCGACAGGCGACGACATTTCCGGCGACTTCTCCGAAGAGACGTTCAAGGCCATCGCCGAGTTCATCAAGTAACCTACCACGTAGCCCCATGGGGCGCCACGCGTGGCTCCGTCCGGGGCATACCGGGACCGCCCCTCGGGGGAACAACAAAAATCTTTCAAAAACATCATATAGGAGACAACAACCATGACATCACTCGTCAGAAAGCTCATCTACATCGTGGCAATCGCGGTAGTACTCACGTTCATCGCGAACATCGTCCTCATCGCGCTCGGCAAGGCCACACCGACCACCATCGTCGAAACCGCCGTCACGGCACTCCTCGTATTCTTCTTCGCGGGAGACTACCTCCGCCGTGCGGTATCGGGCATCGGGTTCCCGGGCGCCACCCCCCATGTAGCCCCGCAGGCGACACCCGGAGCCACCCGTGACGATTCCGACTACGAAGAACTCAAGGAGAAGTTCGGCGACCTCGAATCCGAACTCGAAGACGCCAAGTCCAAGATTGACTCGCAGGCGGAAGAAATCACCGACCTCAAGGACACCATCGAGCAGGCCGACAGCGCCGTAAAGGAATCCTGCAAGAAAATCGACGACTTCCTCGACAACGAATCGGTGACTCTCGACAGCAACATCTACCCGGACTGCTTCGTTCCAAAAATCTACGAACACGGCCCGGACGGAAAGCTCGTGCATTCCTATGACCTCCCGCCCGAAGCCGACCGCGACTCCGCATACGCGGCCATCGCCGCCTCCATCGAGGCCCGTCGCAACGAGGGCAATCCCCTCAACGACCCGGTAGGCTTCATCGCGGACGCTTTCTCCGCCAAGTCTTTCGCGGACAACCTCGGGGCGGACAACACCTAACCCCCATTAGCACCCCGGGGTCCTCCACAGGGGATTCCCGGATGCTAATAAAATTTAACTAAGTATAATTATATCTAGTATTGAAAATATCTAGATATTTAACTACATTTAATAATGCCTAGTTTGATATGCCGACCGTGTTAAGGCTCTTCAGAAATGAAGTAGGACTAGGCAAGTCATCCGTATTGTTTGATGCATATTAGGTATATCGCGTAGATACGGTTGTCTAAATGCCGTTACGGCCTACTCAGCAATGAGCAAGGTAGGAAATCACATAGGTCTACCCAGTTGTAGATTTAAGTAGGTTTCAGCTAACGGTAGCGCCCCTGCCCTCCCCGGCCAGGGGTTATTTTTTATTTTTCAATTTCCCTGTCCCAAAACCGCACCCGGCCGTCCCGCGGTTCCTATATGTTCCCCACCGGGTAGCTCCATGAGGCGCCACGCGTGGCCCCGTCCGGTTCTCCCACGTAGCCCCTCCGTACTGCACACATGTTCACCCACTTAGCCCCGGCTAATTCCCCATAGGCGGGAGGGTCCCTCGGAGCCTCTTGGGTGCCACTTGGGGGACACTTGGGAGCCACTTGGGGGACATCCGGGTTGTTAGACGGGGCTAACTCGGGTTGAGAGCGTGGGGGTTCGCGGGTTGAACCTGTCGTT
>Ga0247608_10001376_pt1 | contig 33849 bp, 36 predicted proteins | sample 176DNAGHGlowgp2_FD_193490 | JGI IMG/M metagenome (GOLD analysis project Ga0247608, IMG submission 193490) | Sheep rumen microbial communities from Palmerston North, Manawatu-Wanganui, New Zealand - 1766 DNA GHGlow gp2 | ecosystem: Host-associated > Mammals > Digestive system > Stomach > Rumen ...
CGCCCGTCTGAACGACTACCTCGCGGCGCACCGCGCGCTCCTTATCATCAAGATCCACCCGGTGCAGGACCTGTCGCTCCTTCGGATCACGGACATGTCGAATATCAAGGTGCTCACGCCTTCTTTGGCAAAAGCACTGTCCGTCGATCTGTATCGTCTTATGGCCTGTTGTGATGCGTGTGTCAGCGACTATTCCTCGGCGGCGTACCAGTATCTTCTGCTGAACCGGCCGATCGGCTTCGTGCTGTCGGACCTTCCGGACTATAAGCTTGGGTTCAGCGTCAGTAACTACGAAGACTTTCTCCCCGGAGAACACATATACAAATTCGATGATCTGCTCGCGTTCCTTTCGCAGGTGGCCGCTTCTGCAGAAGGCGCGGGCAAGGATCCTTGGCGAGCCAGACGCACCGCGCTTCTGGATTTCCTGTATGAGTATCAGGACGGAAACGCCTGCCGGCGCCTGGTGGAATTTATGGGACTGGACAGCTGGGGGAAGTGACCGGCGAAGTAAGGCGCGCGCCGGGCCCGGAGTTGGAGTATGATAGAAGCAGTAGAGGAGGAGAATGGAAGATGAGTGCTGATGGAGAGATGAAGAGAATTCCCGAGATGGAGCGTGCCGCCGCGACAGAGAACGCGGACGGAAACCTGAGGCATCCCGCGGTCACAGAAACCACGGCAGACTCCGGATGCCCCGTACCCGAGAACGCGGACGGAAAAATGGTGATCGGCTACACGACTGGCGTATTCGACCTGTTCCACATCGGACATCTGAATCTTCTTAAGAACGCGAAGGGGATGTGCGATAAGCTGATCGTCGGCGTCACGGTCGACGAACTCATGAAGTATAAGGGCAAAGAAGCCATGATCCCCTTCGAAGACCGCATCGAGATCGTACGCGCCTGCCGCTACGTCGACGCCGCCGTCCCGCAGTATGACATGGACAAACTCACTGCCTGCAGGAAACTCGGGGCGACAGTGCTTTTCGTAGGGGATGACTGGTACGAGACCGAGAAATGGAAGAAGTACGAGGAGGAATTCCGTGCGGCGGGGATCAAGATCGTGTATTTCCCGTACACGCGTGGCACGTCGTCGACGAAGATCACGCGGGCGCTGCGGCAGGTGCGCGGCTGGAACAGCCCTCTCAGCGAGCAGATGGCCGAGCCGGTCGAGCCGAAAGGCGAGGAGACCGCGGTCCCGGGAGCGGGAAGTGCAAAAGACCAGAGCGTAGCGGTCCCGGGCGCGGACATCGCGAAAGACCCGAACGAAGGGAACCGCCCGCAATGATAGACAGAGAGTACAGCAACAGTGCGTTTGTCGCATTACGGTTCACGGAGAAGCCCGGCGTCGATTTCTGTTCGGCCTGGCCCTACCGCCACCCGGACATGCCTTCGGAGGAGGGCCGCATCCTCGTGTCCACCGCCGCCGAAATCGACCACGCCATTGCGGACCAGCTCGACGATGTCATCTCCCGACGATCCGGGCGCAGCGCATCCACGCTATCTGACGCATCCGCGCCATTCGACGCCAAAAGCACTGTTCCGGGGAGGGTCGGTCTGCTTCTTTCCGGTGGAATGGATTCCGGGATCCTGGCGTCGTACCTCCCGGGCGCCGACGCCTACACGTTCCGGTTCCTGGGTGGCGAATACCAGAAAGAAGAACTCCGGCGCGCCGAGAGTTTCGCCGAGAGAAACGGCATGACGCTGCACTATGTCGACATCGGCTGGGAGCAGGTCAGGGAGGCGCTTCCGGCGGTTATGCGCTGTAAAGGCGGGCCGGTGCACTCCATCGAGCCGCAGATTTACCTGGCGGCGCAGAAGGCGAAGGCGGACGGTGTGGCGATCATGATCATCGGCGACGCCAGCGACTATGTTTTCGGCGGGATGGACAAACTCCTGTCTAAGGACTGGACCTACGACGAATTCGTCCGGCGGTATATTTACGTGGACCCGTTCGAGGTGCTCCGCGAGCCGGTCAGCATGGACTACGTGTTCGAGCGCTACCGGACCGCCGACGGGATCGACGTGCCCGAGATCCTGCGGACACTCGCCGCACAAGAAAGCTACGGCTCCTATAACAATGCTTTTGAAGCGGCGGAAATGGCATACTTCGATCCCTACGAAGCCCTGAAAATGGCGGAGCCTCTCGACCTTCTTCGCGTGCGGAGCGGGGAGTCGAAGTACCTGATCCGCGAGCTCTTCCGCATGCGATACCCCGATATACCGGTGCCGGAGAAGCTGCCGATGCCGCGGCCGGTGGACAGCTATTTCGCCGGGTGGGGAGGACCGAAGCGGGCGGAGTTCCGAGACGACATCGAGATTTCCAAGTACAGCGGGAACCAGAAGTGGCTCTTGTGGTGCCTCGAGCAGTTCCTGGATATGGCCGACGCCGCGGAAGAAGGCGCGGGCGGCGAAGCGCATGGCGGCGCGACTACGAACGAGACGCCCGGCGCGCCCGCCGCAGAGAAATGACGGAAAGGAGCGGGAAGTAACTGAAATTGGGACGGATACGTGAACGATATCAGACCCTGTCCGTACAGGCGAAAGCCTCACTGTGGTTCCTGATCTGCGCATTCCTGCAGAAAGGGATCTCCTTCATCACCACGCCCATTTTCACCCGCATCATGTCCACCGATGAATACGGCCGGTTCGGCGTATTCTACTCCTGGCTCGGCATCGTCAGCGTATTTGTCACCTTCAACCTCTGCTACGGCGTGTACTCCCAGGGCCTCGTCAAATTCAGTAAAGACCGGCCCGTTTTCTCCTCCTCGATGCAGGGCCTGGTCCTTACCCTGACCTGCGCCTACACCGTGATCTACCTCATCTTCCACGACTTTTTCAATACACTGTTCAACCTGTCGACCGTGCAGATGCTGGCCATGATGATCCTCATCTGGACGTCCGCCGCCTTTAACTTCTGGGCCGAAGAGCAACGTGTCGAATTCAAGTACAAGGCGATCATCGTTTTCTCCCTGATCCTCGCCATCGTCAAGCCCGCACTGGGCGTCGTTCTCGTGATCCATTCCGACGATAAAGTCACGGCCAGGATCCTCGCCATCGTCGCCGTCGAAATGACCCTCGGAACAGTGCTTTTCGCCATGCAGATGCGGCGTGGGCGGGTGTTCTGTAACGGTCACTATTGGGCGTACGGCCTTCGGTTCAACATTCCGCTGATCCCGCATTACCTGTCGACCACGATCCTCAGCAGCGCCGACCGCATCATGATCGAGAACATCACGAGCTCCTCGGACGCCGGCATCTACAACCTCGCCTACTCCATCGCCCTGATCATGACGCTCTTCAATTCCTCGCTCCTTCAGACCCTCAGCCCGTGGATCTACCAGAAGATCAAGGCGAAGAAGATCCGCGACATCGGCCGGGTCGCCTACAGCACCCTCATCTTCATCGCCGCGGTCAACCTGCTGCTGATCCTTTTCGCTCCGGAGATCGTGCGCATCTTCGCGCCGCCCGAGTTCGCGTCGGCGATCTGGGCCATACCGCCGGTCGTCATGAGCGTGTACTTCATGTTCAGCTACGACCTCTTCGCGAAGTTCGCCTTCTACTACGAGCGAACGCTGTTCGTCATGCTGGCCAGTGTTCTGGGGGCGGGGCTGAATGTTTTCCTGAATCTTCTCGCGATCCCGCGGTTCGGCTTCGTCGCCGCCGGCTACACGACCCTTATCTGCTACATGGTCTTCGCGATCCTGCATTACCTCTATATGCGGAAGGTCTGCCAGGACTGCTGCGACGGCGTCATGCCCTACCGCACCTCCGTCCTTCTTAGAATCACTGTGGCGTTCCTTCTTCTGGGGTTCCTATTCGTTCTGACGTACTGGCTGAATTTCCTGCGTTACGGCCTGATCGCGCTTCTTCTCTTCGGCGGCATCGCCTTCCGCAAGAAGATCGCGGAGGAAGTCCGCTTGCTGATCGATATGAAGAAAGCGCCGCAGGCGTAATCTGTGGGAAAAGCACTGACGCCGTGGGTCTGCTTCCGCGCGAGGCGCATCGGTTTCGCGCGAGGCGCCGTTTTCGCGCTTGCCGCGCGCCCGCGCCTTACCGAATCGCGCGACTCCGCAATCAGCCCGCGCCTTACCGCTTCCCCTTCAGTAGGTGATACACGTCGCGCGTGAGGTTATAAAGATGCAGATGGATCGCCGCGGTCTTGACCATATCCCGAAGACGCACACCAAACGGCACACACAGTGCTTTTGTAAAAGGATCGATAAGATTCTTGCGGACCTTCGGATCCTGCTCCCGGACGTACTTCCACCAATGCGATGCGAGATAGATCCAGCGGCTCGCCCAGGGCTTCCTCTCCGCGACGAAATGCACGATGAACGGGTCCCGCCGCGCGGCGCGGATGTGCTCCGATCCGTAGATCTCGGTAAATGCTTTCTCGCGCAGGTAGATGAACGGCGCGAATGTATTGTAGCGGATCGGCAGGTGCTTGATCCGGCCGTAGAGGACTTTGTTGAAGACGTCCTGGTCGTTGTAGCGGTAAGTCTGGTTGTAGCCCTCTTCCAGAAGACGCGCGCTCATGCCGCTCCTGTCCAGCCCGTCGATGTCCATAAGGAGGACGCCGGAATTGATGTAGCCCGACATCGAGGGGATGCCGAGCGATGCCTGCACGTCCCGGACGATGTCCGTGTCAGATCGGTCCGGGCCTGACAGGAAGCGGTCCCTGATGCCGCAGAGAAGCTGCCCGTCCATGTCGATCCGGAAGAGCTCGGAGATGTCGCCCTCGACTACCAGGTCCGAATCCAGATAGATGCATCGGCCGATGGGCCCGCCCGGCAGGTCCTTGACGATCCGCGGGATCATGAGCCGGTAGAGGGACGCCGTGGAGATGTAGCCGATGTTGATTCGCACGGCCTCGTAGTGCTCCGCCATGTGGATGACCTCGACTTCGGCGTTCGGGAAACGTTCCGGAAGCGAGGTGAGAAGTCCCTCGTATTCTTTGCCGAAAGCACTGGGGACGAGGATGTATGCGTGGATCTTTTCGGGGCTTCGGTGGTTCTTGAGGAGGGAATAGAGGGCGATGTAGGTCGGGATGGCGTAAAGGTCGTCGGTGTTGAAGAAGACCGGGATCATTTCGCCGCCGGCGCCCGGCTCGTCTGTCCCACGCGAGTCTTCGGAAGTGCCCGCCGGCCCGGCGCCCGGCTCGGATGTACGGCCGCCCACGGCGTCAGAAGCCCGCGCAGATGCCGATGGCCCCGCTTCGCCGCCGGCGCCCGCGATCCCCTGCGGTTCCGGGCTTTGTAACAATGTTACGTCCGCTTTTTCCTCATGTCCCGCCATGGTTTCACCCCTTTTTCGCCCGGCAAAGGAACAGGCGGTCCACATCGTAGCGGCCCGGCCCGGTCACCGGCAGGATCTTCGACTCGCAGTTACAGCCCTCGATCACGGTCACGTCGAATCCGGCCGCCGCAAGGAGTGTGTCCGCCTTCCTTCCGAAGAGGCGCACGTGGTCGCTCTGCCCGAAACGGCGCAGGCGGTGGTCGCCCGTGACGACGCGCGGATCCTCGTCGACCAGCTCGACGTCGAGGCTCATGGGGAACGAGCAGATCAGTATCCCGTCGGGACGAAGGATCCGCGCCACTTCACGAAGTGCCAGGTTGTAGTCGGAAACGTGCTCGAGGACGTGATTCGCGATCACGACGTCGTAGGAATTATCGGGAAGTCCGGTGGACTGGATGTCCAGCTTCAGATCCGTGTCCGGATCGTTTAGGTCTGCCGTGGTGAAGCGGATCCGGTGGCGGCGCAGCCATTTCTTCATGCTCCGCTCAGGAGCGAAGTACAGGATGCTTTTGCCGCGGACGAAATATGGATTTTTCTCGAGATAGTCGCCGAGGATGCGGTGCCTCGGGAGCGCCCCGCATGCGGGGCAGAGGACATCCTGGCGGATCCCTTCGAAGAGCTTGATGTCATAGAAATCCGGGCGCTCGAGGTAGTCGCCCTCGACGAAGGTCCGGAGCTTCGTGCCGCAGCAGGGGCAGAACATGCTCATCTCTTTGCCGTGCAGCAGCATGTCGATCCGGTAGCGGAGCCACTGGCATTTCCGGAAGATCGAGACCATCACCCGCCACAGGCGGTGCGGGCATTTGCTCTTAAGAAAGTCTTTCGTTTTCGCCTTCATGCGTCCGTCCTTCCGATCCATTTCATTCGCGGCGGCGTGGGTCCGCGGGCGCTATGCCCACGCTGTATGGCCTGCCGCCGCCGCTGTTTCCACGCGCGGCCTGTCGTCAGTGTCAGTATGCCACGCGCCGCGCATATATATGATACCCGAATTCGCACCCGATTATCTAGTGCGCATATACATACAGCCCCAGCACCATGATCTTTTCCCTCAAGCGCCGCGACGTCCGCCACAGCAGCTTCTTGTCGATCGCCTTCCCGTAGCCGTATTTCACGATGTGGAATTTGTAGATCATGTGCAGGTAACGCGTCGTCAGGTTCCCCTCGATCAGCGGAAGAAGGGGATCTCCGGCGAGCACCTCCTCGTAGTACGTGTAGAGCGACGGGTAGATCTTCATCAGCGACGCCACGTGATCGGAGCGGTCCCGCGTCACCGGGTGCATGATCGACCCCTTGTGCATCCTGTACTTGTAGATCTTCTGGGGCACATAATGCACTGTTTTTGAGTGTAGATATACTTTCGGGATCCAGAACTCGTCTTCGTGGATCAGCCCTTCCGAGAACAGGAGTCCGTTTCGGATGAGGAACTCCCGGCGGTATGCGCCGAGCCACACCGTCGCCACGAACCCGCCGCCGTCACGAAGAAGCCCCTCGAGCAGTGCCCGGCCGGAATAGGTGCGTTCGATCTTCGGAAGCCCGGCGTGCGCATAGTACCCGGCTTTCCGTTTCTTCTGCAGCCGCCGGAAATGCCCTGTCTCGATAAGAAGGTCGGCGTCCCACAGAAGGATCTCGTCCTCTGTTGTCTCGCTCATTTCTATGATCCGAGTGAAAAGCACTGGTTCGATTTCGTCGTCGGAGTCGCAGAAGAATATGTACGTACCCGCGGCCTCGTGGATGCCTGTGTTTCTGGCCGCCGCCGGACCGGCGTTGGCTTTATGGATGGCACGGATCAACGGCCGCGGTTCAGTGCTTTTGCCGGAGAAGGCAGAGGAACCGGCGTCGTCATTCTGGACGAGACCCGGGGAAGTGCCGGCATCGTCGTTATTGACAGAGGAAGGGGAGCCATTGATGGCGGTGGAAGGAGAGCCGTTGGTGACGGTGGAAGGGGAGCCGTTGGTGGCGGTGGAAGGGGAACCGTTCTGAACAGGGGCTGTGGAGCCATCGGCGTATTCGTCGACGAGCTCGGAGGACCCGTCCGTGGATCCGTCGTCGATGAGGAGGATCTCGGTCTTGCTGATTCCCGGCGTCCGAAGGAGCGAATCCATGCACTTCGGCAGATACTCCTTCACGTTATAAACGGGGATGACGATCGAGAGGGACGGGGCGTCAGACATGGGGCACCTCACTGGAAAAGCCGGTCGACGATATCAGACAGCGCCTCACAGAACGCCGTATTATTCGACTCGGAGAAGCCCTTGTTCATGTCCTTCGTGATATTGTCGTAATCATCGATCACGCCACCGAGTTTCTCGATGTCTTCGATGACGAGGATGTTTCTGTATTTCTTCGCGTATTCGCGGCAGATCTCCACCTGGTGATCGTCCACGTGCTCGCCCATTTTCTTCATGCGCGGCACGACGATCGGGACTTTGCCGGATTTCAGGACTTCGGTGAAACAAGCCGGCCCGCCGTGGGTGATGACGATGCGGGCGTTGTCGAGGAGTCGGAGATAATCGTCGTGCTTGATCATCTTGTGCCAGGTGCAGTTCACGGGGACTTTCTTCGTATAGCCGAGCTGGACGATCACCTCTTCGTCGTGGGATCCCGCCCATTTGTCCATATAATCCGTCAGCCGCTCGAAAGACTGCTCATGTGTGCCTACTGTAACGAATATCATGTTCAGAAAATGCTCCCCAGTCAGATTGTGCTCCTCAGTCAGATTGTGTTCCTCAGTCAGATTGTGCTCCCCAGTCAGATTATGCTTCCTTGTCAGAAAATGCTCCCCAGATTGACGGCCTTCGGATAGACCTTCTTCAGCTGCTCCCATTGGACGACGAAAACGTCCGCCTTCTTATAGCAGAGTTTGCCGGTGAGGGAGCCTTTCTCGATCCGGTCAAACGGCTCGATATAGATCAGTTTGATCTTCATGAGTTTACCGATGTAGAAGAACGGGACGGCCGGCGCTGCTCCCGCCGAGATGATCAGGTCCGGGCGCTCCTTGCGGAGGATCTTGATCGCGCGGAATGTGTTGATGATCAGGGCCCGGAGGCTGCGGTTCGATGGATAATACACGGAATACACGCGCTCGCCGTCGAGAAGACTTCTTGAGTCCTCCTTGTCGAACGTTGCCCAGAACCGTTCCTTGTTTTCCCAGAACGGTTTCAGCTGATATAGGAAATTCAGGTGCCCGCCGGACGACCCGACGAAACAGATCTTCAATCTACTATTATCCATTCTCCCCTTTGTTGCGCCACCGGCCCGTGCCGAAAACGCAGACTTCTCCTATGTGGCTATTCTATCACATTATGAAGAGAAATAAATACGGCCCGTCGCGCGGGATAGCCACCGGTTACACGTGCAAATTCCGAAATAGCCGCGTCCGCCCGCTCAGCCCTCTCAGCCTGCGCTCAGCCCTCTCAGCCCGAGCTCACCCTCTCAGCCTGCGTCCGCCCGATGCCCTCGTGCCCCGATTCCTGCCGCCCGCCCCCTGGAACAGTGCTTTTGCATAAGTATTCACGGAAATGAATGAGATTTAGCCGGCCCGAGGCGTGTCCGGACGGGTCCGACACATTAAATGCCCGGAAATGCCGGTTTAATGTGCTTTTGGGACATGGTTTCAAGGGGCCTGACACATTAAAACTTCTGAATCGTTCATTTAATGTGTAAAAAGCACTATACACTGGGCCTCCGAGGCGTGTTTTTACACATTAGAAGCACTCGAAACTTCAGTTTAATGTGTCGCGGGCCCCGGAGCGTACACATGAGTACACATTACATCAATCAAAATCGAAATTTAATGTGTTTTACAGCTCCCACTCCGGGAGAAGCACTGCCGACCGGGATGTATACAACGCCGAGCGCCCCCAGGAACAGTGCTTTTGCATAAGTATTCACGGAAATGAATGAGATTTAGCCGGCCCGGGGCGTGTCCGGACGGGTCCGACCAACCAAACCTTCGCAAATCCAGATTTGGTCTGCTATTTTGAGCGGTTTTCAAGGGTCCCGACGTACTAAACTTCTGATTTCGGAAGTTTAGTCTGCTATTTCTTTATACATTTGGCTTCCAGAGCGGAAAATAACCAACCAAACTCTCAGAAATGAAGATTTAGTTGGTCGACGGCTGCAAACGCGACCTACCAAATGCCTGAAAATCACAGTTTATTATGTCGGAAGTGTCCGGCCGACTTACCAAATGCAGGAAGATCGAAGTTTAGTCTGCTGGATATTATGCAGCGACTTACTAATTCCGGTTTTTTTAGGTTGACAAACACTCCGCGGAAGGCGAAACTCAAGAAGAAGGCGAGCCGCTCCCGGCGCCCACGCCTCACGAAGACGCAGTCGCCATGGCTCCCGGCGCCCACGCCTCATGCGAAAGGTGAGCTGCTCCCGGCGCCTGCCACCGCTAAGAAGCCCGAAACCGCCCATTCTTCGGCAAAAGCACTATTGCCCGGAGAGTGTGCACCCACATAAACCACGAGTAAAGGAGAATACAACTATGACCGAACCCCAGATGACCGATATGGAAGCGATCCGCGCGCGGCACTCCGTCCGCCGCTACACCGGGAAGCGCATTGAACCCGAGAAGATCGCGGCCCTGAACCAATGCATCGCCGCCCTGAATGCGGAGGGCCGCCTGCACCTGCAGCTCCTCGAGGACGCCGGCAAGACCTACAACCGCCTGATGAATAAGATGATGGGCCAGGGCACGGCGCCCAGCGTCATCGCCTGCGTCGGCCAGGACGACGGCACCCTCGAGCAGCGCATCGGCTACTACGGCGAGAAGCTCGTCCTCATCGCCCAGAAGCTCGGCCTCAACACCTGCTGGGCCGGGACCTTCAACAAGAAGACCATCGGCGCGGAGGTCGCTGACGGCGAGCGCCTCGTGATCTCGATCGCCATCGGCTACGGCGAGAATGCCGGTAAGCCCCACAAGTCGAAGACCGCTGAACAGCTTTCTTCTTCGCCAAAAGCACTGGACTGGTTTTCTTCTGGTGTGGAGGCGGCGCTTCTGGCTCCGACGGCCATCAACCAGCAGAAATTCCAGATCAAACTCAACGAAGACGAGACCGTGGATTTCATCGACAAGGGCGGCCCCTTCAGCCAGGTTGACCTCGGCATCGTGAAATGCCATTTCGAGATCGGCTCCGGCAGATCCCAGAAGCCCTGAAACCTACGTCCCGCAGACGCACGTGGACGTATCCCGAACCGAACTGGTCGACGCCTTAGGAGAAGCCCCGCGCCGGCGCGCGCCCCGCTTAGAAATCTTTTCTCTTTTTCTTCAGATACTCCGCGGCCGCGCACTCCAGGAAGACCTGATTCTTCTTGTAGATCTCCTCGTAGTTCTCCTCGAAAGTCGCGTACCGTTTATGCGGAAGCCGTTTGTCCTCTTCCTTCAGGATCCGGCAGATGACGATGCTGTCGAGGATCTTCCTGACGTTCTCGTAATTCAGATCCTTGCCCTTGAGCGCATACAACTGCTGCAAAATCACTTGTACGGATATGATGTGCTCGTCATGGAAAACGGACTTGAATTCGATCTTGTCGCCCTTCTTGTACGCCTTCGTTTCCCGCGCTTTCTTCTCTGCACCGACAAATCTCGGAAGAACGCAATCGCGCTTGCAAACGAACTTGTCAACGTAAACATATTCCCAGATATTCTCGTCCGAAAGCTTCTCCCACAGTGCTTTTGCCGCGGAAGAAATATAACGGTTCTCGGCCGGGATGGAATACTGCCGGACGATCTGCCCCAGCAGGTAATGCGCGGCGCGGAGGCAGGTGGGGCCGCTCACCACAGAATCCTCGCCGGTCTCGTGCGCCTGGATCAGGCTGATGATCATGTCTAAACAAACGTCTCTTTCCATACGATGCCTCCTCTTCGGGTGCTTTTCTGACTTTGGCAAAAGCACTATTTCTCTTCTCATTATACACTTTCTGTGCCTGAGCCGGGCGCGTGGGGGAATGTCAATTCTGCACCTTCAGCGATGGCCTGATGGGACCATCTGCGAAGAACGGTTCTTCAAATCGCAGGCCGCGCCCTTTGCGCCACCGCTATGTCGCGCAAGAGGCACTCGCGGGCGGGGCGAATGTTCGGTATAATGAGTCTAAGTTGGGATTGTTAGGAAGGATGGGCGAGAAATGGCGGAGATCAGAAAATGCACTTCCTGCGGGGAGGCGATGCAGTTTGATAGTTTCATCGGGCGCTTCGTATGCTCGGTTTGCGGCCACTCCGAGAAGGCCGACGCAGACGCCGGCACTGGCGCGCAGATATCAGGCTCGCCCACCAAGGCGCAGGAATCGGCGCCACAGTTCGCGGGCGCGCCCACCACTATGCCCGATCCATTCACGACAAGTAGCGATACCAGTGCTTTTGGAGCAGCAACGACCGCGCCCGACGCCTTCGCGACAAGTAGCGATACCAGTGCTTTTGAGGCAATGGCAGACTCCGATATATTACCATCTGTCACAACCGTTTTAGACGCACCGCCGCCGGAAGAAGCATTCCCGTCCGTCACCGCGCCATTTGCAGATTCCGCCGCATTGGATGAAGCGCTGGCCCAGGCGAAGGCGCGGAAGGCCGAGGCGGAACCGAAGATGTACACACCCACGCTGACCAAGCCGGCAGCGGGCGATTTCAGATCGCATCTGACCATGCCCGTGCCGATGCAAACGCTGCAGGAGGAGAACGCGCCCGTTCAGCCGGAACCGGCACCTGCGGAACCCCAGGCCCCGGCGGCGAAAGAAGCCGAACCGGCAAAGTCCCGGAAAACAGCGAAAAAGACCCCGGCCGCAAGTGCTTTTCTAAAAGAAAAAGTCGATGCGCCGTTACAAGGCCTCGACAGCGACGATCCACACGAGATCCTGCGCATTTACTTCAGAAGCTTCTATTGCAGCAATGTCGGCGATGCACTTCTTAAGAGCGGCCGTGTGAGAACCGCGAACTACATCGATTCGCTGGATGCACACCCGGCGCTGGTGCGCCTCAATCAGCTGCTCCCGGGCAACAAGATCGTTCCGGCTATCCACGAATATTGCAAACTGGAAAGAGAGTGCATGAAGCTCGAGAAGGAACTGGAAGGCAAGCAACGGCATCTATCGTTCCTTAAGCGAGACGCGGAGAGAAAGAAGAAGGAACAACGGGAAGCTGAAGAGAGGCTTTCGCAGGCGAACCCGAAGTCCGAGTCGGGCACGGGCGGTTTCCTTTTCTGGACGGTGATAGGTTCCCTGTTTCTTGCCAGGCTTACCCAAACCGGGGAGATCTTCATATTGGGTGTGATCGTGTCGGTTATCTACACGCTTATCCATTCAGCAACAAAATCCGGTCAGTCATACGAGAGGCAGGCGCCCACAGTGGTGAATGCCACGCCGGTGCGTGAAGTGGATGAGCGGATCGCGAGAGCCGAGCAGGCGTGGACCGCGTGCCAGTCGCAGGTCTACGCGATCAACACGGAGAAAGGCCGCATCATCAGGGAGATCCGCGCAGAGGAAGCATTGATCCGGGACAAGTACTGGGATCAGCTCCGCAAAGAAAGAGCGAAGAACCCGAATCCGAACCCGTAAAGGAGTCCCACGATCAGTCCCACACAGAAGCACTTTTCGTAGGACAAAACGTAGGACAATTGGGTTGCGTCACTCGCGCGCCTCACACCCCGGAAGAAACACTCTTCTTCGCCGCCTTATCGCGATACATCTCCTCATCCGCACGCTTGGCCACATCCGAGGCCGAGCTGTCGCGGGAAGCGTCGAAAGATGAGATCCCGCAGGCGATCGAAACATAATCCGAAGGCAACGGCAGCGTCTCGGAATACGGACTCATCTGCTCATTGATCCGCGCCATCAGCGCATCACGGTTCTCATAGTCCTCACCCATCAGCACCGCGACGAATTCATCGCCACCGATACGGTATACAGGACTATGCTTAAAGACATTACAGATCAGATGGCAGGAACGGACGAGATACTCATCTCCCGCCTCATGCCCCGACGTGTCATTGATCTGCTTAAGATTATTCACATCGAACATCACGATCGCGAACTCGATACCCGGATTCGAGATGATCTGCGCCTGCAGATACTGCTCCTTATCCTCATAGGCCACGCGGTTATTCACGTGGGTGAGGGGATCGCGGCGCATCAGGTTCATCAGACGCTTATTCATCAGATCCATCGTCAGTGCATGACGGAACTTATCGAAGACCAGCCCCATCCGGCTCTTATAGGTATGCAGATACCGGTTCTCGATCTTCTCGAGACAGTCCCGGAACACCACATAACCATACGCCGAATCTTCCTCGTGAAGAGACAGGAACACGTACAGATGGTTCTTACTGCCGTTGCCGGAATAGCCCGGGATCAGCTCCCGAGACTCACAGCGCTCATCCGGGAAGTAGCGCCCGTCCTCCGAAGAGTACAGCACCTCCAGATATTTACTGTAGCCATCGGTATTCAGCTTCACATTCGAATCGTAGATCGAAAGACTGAAATTCGGATCCAGCAGCACATGGAAAGACGTGCCCTCATAGTCGTGATCCGTCGCCAGAAGGTGACGCAGTTTCTCCTTGAAGTCATCATATGTCTGACACGAAAGCACTGTCGAGTCGATCAGTTCGAGCTTTCTGTTGAAGTACGTCGTCATGCTGCGACGGATATTGACCTCCCGGCCGAACCTCCGCCGCACTTTGTCACTGTCACGGAAATCGAAACAGCCGCAGCTCTCGCCGGGCACGAACTTACTCTGGATCACCGCATGCAGCTCCGAACCGCCGCCCGCCGCGCGCTCCTTAATGAGGCGCACCGTCGCCCGGCCCATCTCCTCGAAACACTGGTCCATCGACGCGATGGCCGGATCGAAGATCTTACTGTCATCGAGGTAGTCATAGCCGGTCACCAACGTATCCCGCGGCACCTCGAACCCGCACTCCGTAAGCGTCAGGCAGGTCACCATCGCGAGCCCGTCGTTCGCACAGATAAATGCATCCGGCAAGGGTTCGCCCGACGCGCACATCTCCGCCACGTGTTTCGAAACGATCGCGTTCTCCCACTTCGTATAGAACACATCGATCAGCGCCTCTTCACAGTGGTTCTCCCGAAGATAATCGCGGACCGCGCGAAGACGCTCCTCGGAATCGTACGAGTCTCTGTTTCCCGCCATAAAAGCAATGGTCTTGACGCCGTGTTCGTCCAGAAGGTGGGCGCACATCTCTTTCGTCGCCTGGTAGTTATCGGACACGACATAGCTGATGCCGTCCCGCTTCGCACCCTGGATAATGAGCGGGATCCCCGCATCGTCACACCGCTGCCTTATGTCGTCAATCTTATCCTGATAATCCAGCCCGCTTGCGAAGATCACGGCCCCGTCGAAGTCGTGGAGGTCAGGGAGGGTGAAGATGTTCATCTCGCCCTGCTGCTTGGCAGTTGTGTCGGAATAGGTCGCATAGCCCAGGAACAGAAACAGATCCGTCGGATCCTCCTTCAGGGCCTCGGTCATGCCCTGGAGAAACTGACTCAGGATCTCCGCACACCAGCCCGTTGTGAAAATGGCATATTTCTTCTTCATTGCCGCACGCCTCTATGTCACCGCGCTCTTCAGGATCGGATACGGTCTCCGCTACCGTGTGTGAAGCGCGGTTTCGCTCGCCGCGCCTATCACGTTGAGGCACCGCCTCCGCTACCGTGTGTGAAGCGCGGTTTCGCTCGCCACGCCTATCACGTTGAGGCACCGCCTCCGCTACCGTGTGAAAAGCACTTGTCTTTCGGTGTTTCTTCTGACTTTTTCGTCAGACATGTCTATTATACCACCTGAGAAGTGGGATTTCAGGGAAGAACGGCGCTTCGAGGCGTTGTTTAAAAAAGTTTCAAAGATTATTCATCTTTCGTCGTGGCGTGTGGGGAGTTCTCGCGCGCGAAGGAAAGATCGCGCGTGGCTTATTCTTCTGGTGCGGGGATCACTTCGCGCGCCGCTGCTTACGGATGCGGTGCTGCTTCCGCTCGGCCGTATTCCTCCGCGCGCGGTAACTGAGGCTTATTCTTCCGGACGCTCGACGGCGGCGATATCGTTGATCACTTCGCCCGCGATGATCAGCCCCACTACAGACGGAACGAAAGCCGTCGAACCCGGGATGTCACGGCGCTCCGTGCATTTTCTAACCGTGCCGGGCGGACAGATGCAGTGCTGCCGGCAGCTGATGGACATATCCTCGAGAGGACGGATCGGCTTCTCCTTCGAATACACGACCTTCAGGGATTCGATCCCTCTCTTTCGGCACTCCCGGCGCATGACCTTCGCCAGGGGACAGATGGACGTGTCATAAATATCCGCCACTTCGAAGAGGGAAGGGTTCACTTTATTACCGGCACCCATGGACGAGATCACCGGCACACCGGCTTCCTTCGCCTGCTCGATCAGCGCCAGTTTCCCGGACACCGTGTCGATGGCGTCCACGACGTAGCTGTATTGACGGAAGTCGAACTGATCCTTCGTCTCGGGAAGGTAGAAAGTCTTATAGGTCTTCACCTGGCAGTCGGGGTTGATGTCGTGGATCCGCTCCTCGGCCACATCCACCTTATACTTGCCGACGGTTTTGCGGGTGGCAATGATCTGTCGGTTAATGTTCGTGAGGCACACCTTATCGTCGTCGATCAGATCCAGCGCACCGATGCCGCTTCGAACCAGAGCTTCGACGACGTAGCCGCCCACCCCGCCGATACCGAAGACGGCCACACGTGCAGCACGGAGCCTGGCCATCGCGTCCTCACCGTAGAGTAATTGCGTTCTTGAAAACTGATTCAGCATGAAAATCTCTCTCCCGACATTTCCGTCTTGTCCTCGCGCGGCGAGCCCCTTCGCATGCGTATGACTTCGCGCGCGTGCGCAACAATGTGCGCGCCCTATTATATCACAGGATGACGCTCCGGGAAGTTCGCACGCGATACAGAAAAATTGTCGCGCGTCGCAGAAACGTCGCCGAAATGTCAAAAATTGCGACGAATCTGCGACAGAAGTGCTTTTTAAGAAGAAAAATGGGGGCGCGTCGCAGAAACGTCGCAGAAATGTCAAAAACTGCGACGAATCTGCGACAGAAGTGCTTTTGGAGATGAAAAATGGGGGCGCGTCAATCAGGACATCTTCAGGTACACCATCAGCATCACGATGGCGAAACCGAAGACGAAAGCCAGCGCGCCTTTGTCGTTATCTTTCTTAGAAGCGATCTGCGGAATTTCCTCGACGGTGGCGTAGATCAGGGCACCGCCGGCCAGAGCCATAACATACGGCAGCGCCTGGGGCAGAAGTACCAGAAGCACGACGGTGATGATGCCCAGAAGGGGAGTCGGCATCCCGGACAGCACCCCCATGAAGAAGGCTTTACCGGTGCGGGTGCCCGTTTCCCGGAGCGGCAGTGCGACACAGAGCGCTTCCGGAACATTCTGAAGGGCGATGGCGATGGCCAGAATGATTGCAATGGAAGAAGAGACCCAGGATGTCTCCATAAAATGCGCGGCGTAGATGGCGCCCAGCGCGATGCCCTCGGGAGTATGGTGGATGACTTCCTTCAGCATGACTTTCACATCGGAAGGAAGCGTGCTGCGAGGGCCCTCGGTGATGTCCGAATACACATGGGTGTGGGGCACGAGAATGTCCATCAGGAACTGCAGCATCACGCCCAGCAGGAAACACGCCGTCACCGGGAGGATGCCGTTTCTTCCGTCCTGGCTCAATCCCCGGATCGCCGGCTGGAGCATGCCCCAGGAAGCGATCGAGAACATGATGCCCGAGCTTCCGCCCACCAGCACCGCACGAAGATTCTCAGACAGCTGGTTCTTCCGGGCGTAGATAATGGCCGAACCGAGAAGGGTGCCGATCAGGGGGATCAGCATCCCGAAGAGCGTGTCGGAATCCGAGAGAGTGTGGGAACTGTCCAGATAGGTGATGAGGGAACGCAGCCCGATGAAGATCAGGATCGTGCCGCCCATGATCTCCGAGCCCGACTTATAGCGGCTGCCGAATACACTTCCGATCTTGACGCCGAGCATGGAGATGACGCAGGTGATGATGGCGATGACCGACACGGCGAGAAGTACATTGACGAGGTGCCCGCCACCTAGGATCTCCACCGGCACCGCAACGAACGTGATACCGACAGCCAGTGCATCGATACTGGTGGCGACGGCCATCATGAACATCGTCTTGAAATCAAAACCCGGCGTGACTTCTTCGTCTTCCGGGGAGAGTGCCTCGCGGATCATGTTTCCGCCGATGAGGGAAAGGAGCACGAAAGCGACCCAAGGCGCGACCAGGCTGATCCATTTCTCGAAGTAGGACCCCGCCAGGTACCCGATCAGAGGCATCATGCCCTGGAAAAGCCCGAACCAGATCCCACAAAGAAGATATTCCCTCTTCGTGACTTTCTTCGCGGCCAGCCCTTTACAGATGGATACGGCAAAAGCATCCATCGCCAGTCCGACGGCTAACAGCAGTAACTCAACTACGCCCATTTTTACTCCCCCGGCGCTCTTTCCGCACGCCTATAAAAAATCCCAAGTACAGGAAACTATACTTGGGAATAGATTCACAATATTCACTACACGCATAGTTTTCGTATGAACTATACATGAGTCTCGCAATTTAAAACAAGCCAGACCGAGCGGTCAGTATGTTGACTTGTTACGCCGAAGCGCTTGCTACTCCCCCATGGGAACTGTCTAGTGTATTGTATCATGAATCGATCGGCTGTCAATGATCCGCATTGTTCAGGAAGAGTCACTCAACGGCCGCCTGTTTCATGAAGCAGGCATCCGATGGGCGGCTGTACATGCAGAAGGATCACTCGATGCCCTTCAATGTCTCGACCATGTCCAGTTTCTTGATGCGCTTATTAAACATGTAGCTCACCAGAACCGACACGAGCATGACGAACAGTCCGGAGGCAAGGTACACGAGAAAACCCGCGGAGACAGGGTAGTCCATGCTGTCGCCGTTACTGTCGAACATGTACTGGAGCATCACGGTGCCGAAAGGCGCGCCGAGGAAGACGCCGACGATGGACAGCCAGAGATTCTGAAGCGACAGAAGTTTTCTGATCTTCTTCGTGGTAAAACCTAGGACATTCAGCGTGGCGAATTCTTTCACTCTCTCATGGAAAGAAAGGTTCCCGCAGTTATACAGAACGACGATGGGTAATACCGTGGCAAAAGCGACGAACACGATGAGCATGGCGTAGATCATTTCCATCATGATGTCGAAGCTCTCTTTCAGGTCCTTGTCGTCATGGACTGCGAGGATCCCCGGCTGACCGGAAATATCCACGGAAGAAGCATTCGAATAGAGGATGTTCGGAAGATACGCTGCACCGCTTGCTTCATAGTCGGACCGAAGCATCGTCACACCGGAGAAATTCGGATGACGGTTAATAAGTCCTACCTTCGCCTCATACCAGGTGTTCTTCTCATAGAGGTGCCAGTAGATGGTATCGCCTTCGTGAATATCCAGCGCACGGGCCAGCTTCATGGTGACCGCACATGTCCCCGGAGAAAGCTCGGTGAGATCTCTGCTTCGATCCGTGAGACGGTAGCAGTTCATGCCCTCCGTGACCATAAGGGACGTCGTCTTCTTTTTCGAAGAATCGGCGTGGGGTTCTTTCGCGATCTCGATGGCGGAAGTCTGGATCAGTTCACCGCCGAATTCATTCTTATACTTCTCCGCAAGATCCAGCGTGACATCGTCCGAGAAGTCGATCTCATTTTTAAAATTCTGGATCTTGTCGAAGGTCCAGGAAGAGGTATCGCGGATGGTGGTGATGGACGCGAGAGCCGCCACCATGATCATCATGCCTGCCGCAGTTCCGAAGACGCCCATGAAGGAACGGAGTTTGCTTCTCGAAATGTCGCGCAGATTATACTGCGTAGAGAAGCCGAGTTTATTCCAGAAAGGAAGCTTCTCCAGAACGGTTTCTTTACCGGATTTCGGTGCGGCCGGACGAAGGCTTTCTGCTGGATGTACGTTCATGACTTTCCGGCAGCTCAGGTAGGTGGCGAGCGTGCAGCACAGTACAATCAGTACCACTACCAGAAGGAAAGAGCCGTCCATCTCCACGGTCCATCCCGGGATCAGATACCACGAGCGGAAGATTGCGGCGATCCCTTCACCGAAGAGATATGTCCCGACGAAGAGTCCGGCCACGGAGCCGAGAAGGGAGACGATGAAGCTGTAGCTTAAGTAGTGGAGAATGATCTTTCCTTTCTTCATGCCGAGGGCTCGGAGCGTGCCGATCTGGGTACGCTGGTTGGCGATCATACGGTTCATCGTCGTCATAATAACCAGAAGTGCGATGGCGAGAAAAACCACAGGGAAGGTGATAGCGAACTGATCGTGCTGGGCCAGTTCATCCTTCATAATCCGGATCCCGGGCATATCGTCCCGGTCGCAGAGCACGGCATAGTTCCCGTGAAGGGCATCGCTGAGCGAGCCTTCCAAAGACTTTACATCACTGCGGTTTGTAGTGAATATCAGTTCATTGAACGGACATTCATCCGAAGAGATACCGAAGGTTTCCGTGATCCCTCGAACCGGCATGTAGATCACGGCGATGTTCTTCGCCACGATGTCCAGATCCTTATCGGCCTTAAGATATTGATACTCCGGAGAGACGATCGTCCCCCCGATCTTCTTCGTCAGGATCTTCCCGTACGCGGAGAAAGAAAACGTATCGCCGGGCATGAGATCCCACTCTTTGGCGAAGGAATCCGAGATCCAGATCTCGTCCGAAGACGAGAGATCCATTTTCTTCCCGGATATATAGTAGGGCGTGGAGACAATTTCCTCATCGAGTACATAGACCTCCAGCTGCGCCTGATCGAATCCCTCTGCTGTGGCGGTGACATGAAGCCGGCGCTGCGCAGAAGAAATGTCGGACAGTGCTTCTACCGAGGAAAGGTCTTCTTCGGAGAAGTGCTCGCTGAAGATCCACCCGTCGGCGCAGTTCGTTGCCGCTCGGAGATCTTCAAGCTTGTTATACGCGCTGATGTTACTTGCCTTCATGCAGGCAAAGAGCGACACGGCCAGGAAGGACAGTACGAAGAGAGAGAGGAACTGGCCGAGGTTCTTCCGGATCTCTCTTGTCATCTTACGAACCAGCATTACCACTCCACCTCCTGGATCGATACGGGGGATTCGTTGATGCGGATCTCCCGGATCTTCCCGTTCTTCATGCGGATGACTTTATCCGCGCAGCGCGCGATGTCGGCGTTATGTGTCACGAGAATCACGGTCTTTCCCTGTTTTCTGGAAAGGTCTGACAGAAGCTGCAGCACGATGACACCCGTCTCCGAATCAAGGGCTCCCGTGGGTTCGTCTCCGAGTATGATCTTCGGATCTTTGGCCAGGGCTCTCGCGATAGAGACACGCTGCTGCTCACCGCCGGACATCTGGGAAGGGAATTTCTTCGCGTGATCCCCAAGTCCTACTGCACGGAGCATCTCCATGGGATCGGGCCCGGTCCTGACGATGTTCTTCACCAGTGACACATTCTCGATGGCAGTCAGGGAAGGGAGGAGGTTATAGAACTGGAAGATGAAGCCGATGGTGCCGGCACGGTATTCCGACAGCTCCCGGTCGTTCATCTTCGAGACCTCCTGCCCGGCCACCGTGATGGTGCCGGAAGTCGGCGTATCCATCCCGCCAAGCATATTGAGAACAGTGGATTTGCCCGCGCCGGACTGCCCGAGTATGACGACGAACTCGCCTTCGTCGATCGTGAAACTGACGTCTTTATTCGCCAGCTGGATCGCTTCTCCCTGTCCGTATTGTTTATTGACATTCTTGAACTCAACGATTGTGTTTCCCATGCTGCAGTCTCCCATGTATGTTATATAAGAATAATAGTAAGCCTTTGCTAACTGCATTCATTCTACGCCGCCCCTGTGGCATGGTCAATAGAAAAATTGAGAGAAATCTCAACTTTGTGCAGAGTGAATAAAAGGCAGGCGGTGTTTGTTGTGAAAATTGAGAAGAATCTCAACATTTCTTTTCAAGAACGGAAAACTGTGTTTTAATGTAATTGGGAATCTAGCTAAAGAGAAGGAGAGGTCGTTCCATGGCGAAAGAAAAGCCGGTGCCGAAAACAGATCCGGAAAAGAAGAAAACGTCGAAGAGCGCGGCGAAGAACAGCACCGCGAAGAAGCCTGCGGCGAAGAGCACGGCAGCGAAGAAAAGCGGCGCTACCGTAAAGAGCGCGGCCACATCGAAGACCGCGGTGGCCAAGAAGGCATCCAAGAAGGCTGCGCCTGCGGCCGCCAAGCCTATGGCGGTGCCGAAGCAGAAGCGCTCCATCGAGACGCGCCTCAAGATCTTAAGCGTCGGCGGAGACCTGATCCTTCAGAAGGGCTACCATAACATCACGGCGGACGACATTGCTAAAGCGGCCGGGCTCTCTACCGGTATCGTCTACCACTATTTCCGTGACAAGAAAGATATCCTCATTCAGGCGCTGCAGATGGCGGCGGATCACCTGATGGAAGATGTCACCCGCTTCTACCACGAAGCCGAAAAAGGAGACAAAGGCCTCGAGTTCGATGCTTTTGCCGAGAAAACATTAGACTACTTACTGGAATACCACCAACGGAATTGGGCGGTGCACGAAGAGCTGGAAGCTCTCTATCACACGGATGCGGATATCGCGGAAGTCTCCGACGGCTTCTGGCAGAACATGTATGAGAAGATGGAGCAGGTGTTCCTCCTGAAGGGCGCCAATCCGGAAAAGAGCGCCGAGAACGTACGCATGGCGGTCAACTATATCGAGTGCTTCTGCCATACCTATATGCATCCCATCGATCCGGATCTGGACCAGACCTATATGCGGAAGAAGACGATCGAGATCGTGAAGAAACTGATCTTCGGGTGACCGGCATGAGGCGGGTTCTGATCTATTTCAAGCCTGAATATTCTGATCTGGCGGAGAGCTTACGCAACAACTATGTTGCGCATCAGAAAGAGGCAGATACGATTTCTGAAGAGGAACAGGATGATGTTGAATATGCCAGACAGAAGCAATATGACGAGGCTATTTTCATAGAAGATAGTGATTGGGTGATCGTTCATGACATCAGATCGGGGTATACGAATCGATGCCCGGTTTCAGATGTATATTTGAAATAGCGCAGAATGAAAACTCTGATACACATTGTAGGTGGTATATTGAAAAAATGCATAGTGCTGAGCATCTTCGTCAAAAGGCTTACGGTTTTCAAGTGCACCAAGGATGACGCACGTATCAAGTAAGGCTCTCATATTTCTTTGCCCTTTCTTCTCGTGCATCTTCAATGGTTGCGCCTGCTGGAATACTCCCGAAGAGAGATTTTGCCAGTTCGATGCGATCTTGATACGGATTAGAAAGTTTCGAAACAATCTTTCCATTTTTGGTGATATATACATCTTCCGTAGCTGAGAGCGCAATGTATTTCTTTATATTTCTTTTAAACTCAGTAATAGTGATCGACACAGTCATCGCCTCCTTTTCTCTTTTGTGCCATTATTATATATGAATGGTGCCTTTGTGACGAGAGAAAGGTACGTTTTTAATATCAAAAGGTGCGTTTATGATTCGAAGGAAATGAAAGCGGCTCCCTTTTCAAACGAGTTAACTTGATTACGTGTGGATTCTCAAAAAACGAGATTTCACACGTAAGATTTCCTGGCGGGGAGTCCGGGATTACGTGTGGATTTTCATAAACGGCGATTTCACACGTAAGTTGTTACAAGGCGCGTTCCTCTGCCTTCGTTTTCCAACGATCAAGAAGAAGCCGGACCCCGAGAATGAATACAACCGTGCCGAGCAGGATAAAGAACGACCAAATGTAATTCCAGTAGGAAGAAGAAGTGTCGAACATGAAGTCAAGAAGTTTTTGCCAGAAGGAAAGTCCGGTGGCAATGGCAAACAGATCGAAGAGGACATAGCCCCCGCCGAAAAAATAGATCCAGCGCCAGAGATAGTTGGCCTTTCGCTCCCGGATAAATGTGACGATCCCGAGGACACAAAGACCGGCAAGGATTCCCATGATCAGAAAATACGGCCAGCCCTTGTCATCCATGATGCCCATCCAGAAAGAAGCATAGGACGACCGGTCAAGAAGAGCCCAGATCCGATGCATATGAAAGAGTCCGAAGAAGATGAAGAACCAAGGTTCCCACGCATGAATGTGTTTCTCCATACCGATCATGCCCCACGGCTCATTTCTTTTTCTTCGGCGCGGGGAGCTCCGGATACATGGCTTCCAGAAGTTCCCACAGAAACTCCTTATTCTCCACGTCGTCCACAAGAAGCATTTCCTTCGCCCCTTCGTACGGAAGCTCCAGCTCCGCATCCGGCATCTTCTTTCTGGAAGACTTCGTCACCTTCACGAGGAAGCGGTCATCGTAAATCCCGCCGACAATCTTGCCACCATAGTAGAGGATGTATTCGCCCATCATAGCGCGGTACGAGATGTCCTCCAGTTCCGAAAGCTGTTCCAGTATATAATCCAGGTATTCTTTACTCGATGCCATATGTGCCTCCTTTTCAGTCACTATTATACGAGAATCTGAAGTTTAAAACTATTGAAATCCGAAGTTAGATGCTATGAAATTCTGAAGTTTCTTAGTGAAAAGCACTTATTCCCGGTCTTCCCGCAATAAACTGAACATCTGGATGTCCACGAAATCGCCGCGGCACATCTCGTGCTTCCGGAGGGTGCCTTCGTACTGGAATCCAAGCTTCTCCAGAAGGGCGCGGGAGCCGGTGTTCGGCGGCTCGACCATCGCCTCGATCCGGTTTAGATCCGAGCATCGGAATGCGTGATCGATGATCAGCGAAAGCGCTTCTGTCATGATCCCTTTCTGCCAGTACTCGCGGTTCAGATCATAGCCGACCTCGATGCGTTTGTCGTATTCAGATATCGCGTGAAAACCACTTGTCCCGATGAGTTTTCCGGTTTCTTTTAGGACGATGCCCCATCGCATGCTCCAGTGCTTGGTAAGTGCCTCTTCATATTCACGGATCATGGTCTCTGCCTCCGTGATACTCTCGAAAGGGAATCGGTCCGCGAAATAGAGCATGACTTCCTTATTTGAATAGATCTCGAACACGTCATCCAGATCCTGCATCGTGATCCGGCGTAGCAGGAGCCTCCCGGATTCAAGTTCGTGGTAATTTGCAAACAATTCGTCTGTCACTTTTATCTTCTCCTATGCGCTACCAGTATACCGCATCTTTTTGTCGAAGGTTCAGATCTTCTTCTGCAGCCACAGAAGGTCGTACCATCGGTCAAATTTCTTGCCGATGTCTTTCATGTGGGCGACTTTCTCGTAGCCCATGCGCATGTGGAAGTGGAGGCTGTCGTGGGTCAGGTATTCGTCCTCTTCTTCGCAGTAAGCGACGCCGGCCAGAAGGTTCACCATGCCCATCGAGGCCAGGTGCTTCTCGAGCTCCTGATAGAGAAGAGAACCGATGCCTTTCCTTCGGTAATCTTTGTCCAGATAGATGGAGTTGGCGACCGACCAGGCGTAGGCCTCACGGCAGCTGTAGGGACTTGAGTAGGCATAGCCGACGATCCGGCCGTCATCCTCTGCGACCAGATACGGGTACTTCTCCATGACTTTCCGCATGCGGTCCGAAAACTCTTCCACAGTCGGGACGACATATTCGAATGAAACGGCGGTGTGGAGAACATAGTGCGAGTAGATCTCGACCAGCCTTTCTGCATCTTCTAACTTTGCATTACGTATTGTGTACATCATAAATCTCTCTCTCGGTTCATATAGATTCAGACGGCGTTACGCCTCTGGTGCTTTGTAGAACGGGCATCTTTCATGGATGCATTGCTGGTTCTGTTCAGAGAACTCGCATTGCTGCTCTTCGTATTCCAGATGCACGGGGAAGTGGGCATTTATATACTCGATGCCGTGTTTGAAGGCGATCATGGCATCACGCTTGCAGCATCTGGGACCGTTGATGCTTCCCAGTTCTCCAATCGCCGCGGAGGTATACTGCATATGTTCGCCCCAGGTTCCATCGTCGGAGAGGGGACCGGTCTGATCGATGATGGAGAGGGCAGCGCCGATCGAGGTGATCGCTCCGCAGATGCCCCAGTATCCGCACATGGCTCCCGGCATCTTCAGCCCCTCCTGAAAAAGCCTTTCCAGACTTTTCTGAAGATCGATCTTTCCTCCGGCGTTATTGAAGGCGACCAATACACTTGCGCCATCCAGTACATGATGTTCCGGACCGTGGATGCTGACATATTCTTTTCGCGCCATATTCTTAAATATCCGGACCGGATTGATACCCTGCTCGCTCTGGATATCCTGAATGATCAACTTTGCTTTTTCCTCTGTGGTCATATAGCCCAACTCCTTAGTACTATTTGTGCCGTTTTTTCTATTTCTCGGAACAAGTACAGCTTTCTTCTTCCTTCCGGCAGGCTTCGTTATAGATCTTTAGCGCTTCCAAGACTTTCTCCTGCTCTGTCTTATTCATTTGTGAGAAGACCTTTTTGAACGCTGTATTCATGTCGTTTTCGATCTTTTCAAACCTTGACTGTCCCTCATCGGTCAGAGTCAATACCACGCAACGGCGGTCGGTCTTCGAGGGCTCCCGCACCACGTAGCCTTTCTGGACGAGTTCCTCGATGCTCCGGCTGACCACGCTTTTATCCTGGTGAACCGTGTGCGCCAGATCCTTGATGCATATGCCTGGATTTCTTCCGATTTCCACGATCGAAAAGCACTGTGATTCGGTTATGCTGCATTGGCAGCAGTCAGTGTGGTTTATGTTGCTCAGATGGCATTCCAGCTCGCGGGTCAGCTCACGGAATTGCTGTACTTTATTCATGACGGCTCCTCCTTTTCGCAGTCGATCGTCATCGATCTGAATAGATGATAATCGCAATAGTTGCAAATGTCAACTAATTTTTGCGGAGAATTATTGCAAATGTGTCCAGTAAAACATTGCAAATCTGTCCAGTGATCATTGCGCATAACTTGACTTTTATGCTTGTTTTTAATACAATTGCAAGCAAGAAAGTAAAGAGGGGCGTGATCACATGTCGAATGCAAATCAAATTCTAGAGTTAGCAAAACAGAATAATGGTGTGATCACAGCCTCTATGGTGGTTGATGCTGGGTTTGCACGTGGCAGCCTGAAATATCTGGTTGATACCGGATTGCTTGATCGGTCTTCACGAGGTGTTTATACATTGCCCGAAACTTGGGAAGACGAATTTGTTAGCACTCAGACTCGTTATAAAAGAGGTATCTATTCACTTGATACAGCTTTGTTTCTCTGTGACCTTACTGATCGAACACCGCTTCGCTTTAATATGGCTTTCCCTGCTACATACAATCTTACTAATCCAAAACAAGATGGGATCCTTTGTCGTGGTTCCAAAGAACCGTATTACAGCTTGGGAATCACTGAAAAAACTACACCTGGGGGGAATAAGGTGAAGTGCTACTCTGCAGAACGGACTCTATGTGATATCCTGAAGCCTGCAAATCATGTAGATGTTCAGGTTGTTACCAACGCTTTTAAACAATATGTTGCAAGAAAAGAAAAGAACATACCTCTCTTATCCGAATACGCTGTAATCCTACATGTAGAGAAGAAACTCAGAGCCTATTTGGAGGTACTCTTATGAAGAATGCAATGCAACTGAAGGCAATGTCGAGATACAAAATCTGAAAGATGCATTTCTTGCTACCACGACAAAACGTGGATCGACTTTCTTCTCAAGGAATGTCTTGGATGTGAGTGCTTCGAAAGATTATCGAGCGGTAGGACTGTGATATACTGGCTACGGACATGAAATCGGATTGTAGAGGTGTGGAACTATGATTTTATACAGACCTGTCGGCACGGCGGAACTGAAGCTGATTGTAGAAAGCGGATACAAAGAGTTTCCGCCGAGACTTCCGGAACAGCCGATCTTCTATCCTGTGCTGAACGAGGAATATGCGCGGGAGATCGCCGAAAAATGGAATACGAAAGATACGGCAGACCACAAAGGGTATGTCACGAGATTCGAAGTGGACGATGAGTACTGCGCCCGATTCGAGGTGCAGACTGTGGGAAGAAGCTATCATCAGGAACTGTGGATCCCTGCCGAAGAACTTGCCACTTTCAATCAGCACATCATCGGAACAATAGAAGTGGTCCGTGAGTTTTAAGATATTTAGAGCGACTGCTTCAGGATCTCGCGGACCTCGTCTTTCGAGAGGACTCTATAGCCGCCTTCGAGGATGATGGTTCCTTCCGTGATGCCGTCGATCATGTCGGGTGTCGCGCCGAGCTCGGAGATATTCAGTGCCACGCCGATCTTCTTCATCCAGTCTTCCATAGCGGAGAGGCCTTCCAGAGCCACCTGTTCATCGGACTTCCCTTCGGAGGAAACATGCCAGACTTCCTCGGCGAATCTCTTAAACTTCTTGACACCGTAGGGGAGGATATAGCGATAGTAGGGGAGAGAGACGGCAGAGAGCGTCATGCCGTGCGTCGCATCGGTGTACGCACCCACCGACTGACCGATCATATGGACCATCCAGTCAGTGCTTTTGCCACGGGAGATCAATGTATTCAATGCCCAGGTGGCCGTCCACATGATGTTCGATCTCGCCTCGTAGTCTTCCGGGTCCTCGATGGCGATGAGGGAACTGTGGATCAGGGACTTCATGAGGGCCTCGGCGAGATAGTCGCTGGTGTTGTCGTCCTCGCCGGAGAAGTACTGCTCGCAGATATGGTTAAAGATATCGTAGATGCCGGCCACCATCTGACGCTTCGGAAGTGAGAAGGTGAACTTCGGATTCAGGATCGAGAACTTCGGCATCACTTCCTCACCGAACACGTGGCCGATCTTGAGTTTCTGCTCGTGGTTGGTGATGACGGATCCGGCATTCATCTCGGAGCCCGTCCCGGCCATAGTCAAAATGCATCCAACAGGAACGATCTCGCAGCTCGGTTCCTCGAACCGGAGGTAGTACTTGTCCCAGGGATCTTCGTCGCAGTGGACGGACACGGAGACAGCTTTCGCATAGTCGCAGCAGGAGCCGCCGCCCACAGCCAGAAGAAGATCCACATTATTGTCGCGCGCGATCTTCACGCCCTCGCGAAGTTTCTCGATTGTCGGATTCGGCATGACACCTGCATCCTCCACGATGATTTTGCCGTTGTCCGAAAGGATCTTCACGATCTGATCGTAGATCCCGTTTCTCTTGATGGAGCCGCCGCCATAGATGAGCTGGACATTCTTTCCGTACTTGGGGAGCTCCTCGTTCAGGTACTTGAGAGAGTCATCACCAAAATAGAGCTTCGTCGCATTTTTGTAGCTGAAATTGCCTAACATTCTTCGTTCCTCCTTAGGTTCTCATGTATGAATAGAGTGTGTAACACTGTTACAAATCCTGATTTTTCAGGCTATGGGGCGAGTGGGTGAGATCTGCGCGGATTACTCCATGGTGAGCGTGATCGATACGTCTCCGTTGGAGAGAAGGTCCGTCATTTCCGCTTCGGAAAGACTGATCTTGCCAAGGCGGGTATAGGACCAGGAATTGGATCCGTAGAAGATGACGATCTGGTTACTGGAATACAGGACAATGTCTCCCGAGGACGTGGTGGTCTGGGCGTCATCGCTCGTGATGCTCCTTCCAATCGGACCGACCTGTTCAAATCCACCGTACATCGACATGTCGATGCGGATCCCCTCTGCGGCCAGCTCCCGAAGCTCCGCCACCGATGCATTTTCCTCCCAGGTCACCGGGACCTGTGTTTCTCCGATTTTTAGTACCATGGTTTTCTCCTTTGCTGTTTCATAAGTAGTGGCTTCGGTGGAAGCTGCTGCTGTGGCCTCCGAAGTAGATTCTGTGGAAGCCTCGGCTGAAACGTCTGCGTTGCCTTCGCCAGAGGCAACGGCCTCAGTTGTTGTGGCCTCTGTTGTAGAAGTAGAGGCGGCCGCCGTTTGTGATTTTTCTGTACATCCTGCCATGCCGACGGCAAGAGCCAGAATAATAATCAATATCGTTTTCTTCATGTCCGATCAACCATCCTTCTCGTCATCCGTCCAGCTCAGCACGCCGGTCTTCTGCGCGATCTCATATCTTCCGATCTTATAGTCCAGCTTCGCCAGCGCGATGTCGTACTTCTTCTTCGCCTCCAGGATCGCCTCGCGCGCTTCCCGGAGAAGCGCGGTACGTGCATCGATGGTCCCGTCGCCTTCCTGATAGAGCTTCACATACTCGATGAGCATTTCCACCGGCATCCCCGCATCCCGGAAACAGATCGCATTCTCCACCCAGGCAATATCCTCCGCCTGGTAATCCCGGATCCCGCCGGAGGTGCGGGTCACTGCAGGGATCACCCCGACCCGCTCATAGTAGCGGAGTGTATCCGCCGTAATATCGTATTTCTCACAGACTTCTTTAATGGTCATAGGAATCACTCCCGGTGCGTTTTTATCTTCTGACAGATTCATTGTACAACTTGGAGTGAACTCCAAGTCAAGCACTTTTTTGGAAATTCCATGCAATGGTCAATGTTGTAACGTTTTACCTGGACCACTACATGGATTTTGGGCGATAATCCAAGTAATGGTCAATGTAGAGAGACCTTACATGGACCACTACATGGAATTCAGGGAAAAATCCAAGTAACGGTCAATGTGGAAACGTTTTACATGGACCACTACATGGAATTCAGGGAAAAATCCAAGTAATGGTCAATGTAGAAACGTTTTACATGGACCACTGCATGGACTTTAGGCGATATTCCAAGTAATGGTCAATGTAGAGGGGCCTTACATGGACCACTACATGGACCAGCCCCAATAAGAAAGCCCCTGATGCTCATAAGTTGCTCATAAGGTGAAGAAAAAAGAACAGGGCGTCTCACCAATCGGAGACGCCCTTGCAATCAAGCAATATTCAATTCAGTAGGGAAGAGCTACACGCTATCCTGCGCCCTTCATCCAAGAGCCATGCGCCCTGATCCATCTCTTACGTAAGAATCGGGGAGTCCTCATCCCAGTCGATCACGACTTCACTCTCACCAATGACCAGTACTCCCGGCTCGAGGTCCTCAAGCGGCTCATCGTCTGTGGACTCACCACGGAAACCCAGATCCACATCTTCCGTGATCATCGGCTGCTGACGCAGGAACTCAGAAAGCGGATCCGTGCCTCTTGTCGTAGATTCGGTCTCGGCAAGAGCTGTGGAAGAACTCTCTACAATTGCATCCTCGCCACTGGTAGACGGATCAGAAGGAGCAGAACCGATCTTGCATCCGGTCACACCGACGGCAACTGCTACAAAAAGGATCATCAAAACCTTGCGCAATTTCATATTCGATCTGCCTCCTTTATACTTCTGAAGATGAATCCTCGAACTTCAGGAAATCATTATAATATGCCTGGCCTGCCGCGGCCAACGCCTATCAGAAAAGCTCCGGCCAAACTACCTTTCAGAACAGCCCGCTCTTCTCCGCGATACACAGCGCATTTACCCAGCGCTCGCCCGCTCTCTCCGGACGTTTATCTTCGCTCACCCAGAGACTCTTCAGCATGAACCCGCCGGCACCCTCGATCAGCGCACGAAGCGAATCCTCCGTGAAGTCCGAGAACAGTCTCCCGTCATCCTTCACGCGCTCTTCATCACCATACTTAAAAGACATATACAGCACGCCGCCCTGCTTAAGCGCCTTATGCACCAGACGCAGGATCCCGGGAAGCTCCTCTTTTCTTACATGAAGAAGGGAAGCACAGGCCCACACACCATCGAATACATCACTATAATCCAGTTCTTCGAAGAGCATCTGTCTCGTCTGGCAGCCTGAGATATGCCACGTATGATCGACCATTTCCGTACAGCCGTCCACCGCTGTCACACGATAGCCCGACTTCATGAAGTGAACCGTTGCCGCACCGGCACCGCATCCCAGATCCAGGATTGTCCCGCCCTGAGGAACCAGCTCGAGGAACGGACGATAAACATCCGTCATATCCACATCCTGTGTGCTCTCGATAAACTGCTCTGCATTGTCCTGATACCAATTAATCGTGTCGTTCGTCATCGTTCATTCCCCCTTATGATTTATTAACTTCATAATACCACAGATCAAAGAGGATGAAACGTCCCCGCACATTTTACAGCTCCCATTCAATGGTATACTATCCGTGTACATAAAGAGTACACATCTTACGATTATGATTGCGACATCAAAAGATTTGAGGAGTGACAACCATGAAGAAACAGTACATCATCACAGCAATCATTATCGGGACATTGATCCTTGCGATCTTCTGATGTATCTCATCGAGAACCACGATCAGGTCCTAAGCCGTGACCAGATCCTCGACCGAGTATGGGGACTGGAATATGACGGATATGACCGGGCTGTCGACACGCATATCAAGAAGCTCCGTGCGGCCTTAGGGCCGTGCGGGGCTCATATCGAGACCGTCATCAAGGCCGGCTACATGTGGAAGACGAATAGTGGATCATGACAGCTTGCTTGTGGAAGACAACGAGTTGACAACTCTGGACTATCGTGATAGTCTATAGACTATAGAAGTAGTCTGGAGGCGGAAACCATGAACGAGAAGCTGTTTGACAGTGAGATCAAAGTAATGAACATCATCTGGGAAAGAGGTCCTCTTTCCGCGAAGGAGATAAGCCTGATCGCCTCCGATACGATCGGATGGAACAAGAACACCACCTATACGGTCATTAAGAAACTGGAAGGAAAGGGTGCCATCCGGCGCGATGAACCCGGCTTTATCTGTACGCCGCTGATCTCCAGAGAACAGATGCAGAAACAGGAAGCGGTCTCCCTTGTGGACAAGCTGTTCGGCGGATCCAGAAAGGCTCTGTTCTCCGCACTTCTCGAGGACGAGAAACTGACGGGAAGTGAGATCGAAGAACTTCGGAAACTGATCGATCAGAGGTGAATTTATGCTCGGCGAATACTGTTACTGGATCTTCAATATGAGTATCATCGCCTCCCTGATGGGACTGATCGTACTTGTTCTTCGAAGGCTTAAGTGCATCCCGCACCGGGTCTCCGTATTTCTCTGGATCGTGCCCTTCATCCGTATGTGTATCCCTTGGGGAATCAACAGCCGCTACAGCCTGATGTCCCTGATCTCGAACCTGACGATGCGGACGAAGACCGTGAACATGTATCAGCCTGCGGACGGGATCACACTTTCTTTGTCGAATACTCTTCGAGCCGCAGTGAGTTATCACCCGATCCAGTATAAAGTAAACATATTAAACAGCGTCTTTGAAGTGGCGGCATGGATCTGGATCCTTCTGGGATCCGCTATACTGATCCTTCTATCTGTCACGTATATCTCGACCCTTCTGCGTGTAAGGCATGCCAAACATCTGAAGGAGAATATCTATCTTTCCGATACCGTTCCAGGCCCCGCCGTTTACGGCATCTTCCGGCCCAGGATCGTACTTCCTACGGACCACATAGGAGAGGATCTGGAGTATGTCCTCCGCCATGAGAAGACACATATCCGAAGAGGAGATAATCTCTGGAGGATCCTGGCACTTCTTGCCGTAACTGTCCACTGGTTTAATCCTTTGGCGTGGGTGTTTCTCCGGGCATTTCTTACCGATCTTGAACTGGCCTGCGATGAAGATGCGGTCCGAGGCTATGACGACAGCAAGCGTAGAGAATATGCCAGAACCCTTCTTCAGAACACACAGAGAAAAAGTGTATTCGCATCCGCATTCGGCGGTGCGAAGATCCGCACAAGGATCGAGAATGTACTGTCCTATAAGAAGATGACGTTTGTTTCGGCGGCCGGTTTTACCGTTCTGGTCATGACGATTATTTACACACTGATCACCAATGCCGGGTGAGAAAGGAAGGAAAAAGATGAAGAAGAGTATTATGGTTATGATGCTGGCGCTTCTGATGCTGACCGCATCCTGCAAAGGAAAAAGCGAGAAGAAGAATCAGCCGGAGGAGAAAGAAATGACGAAGTATGAATTACAATCCGAACCTGATATGGAGAGACTGAAGGAACTGTATCCAGAGTTCTTCGGTACGGAGAAAGAACCAGCCAAAGGCATCGAAGTCTATATCTGGGAGATGGCGGAAGATTCCTATTGCTGCGGACTTATGTACGGCACGAACCGGAATAAAACAGAACAGGAGATATGGGCCCTTGATCGGAAGGTCCTGAGCGTAGAGGAAGCGAAAGCCATTCTGAACGAACTTCAGGTTCCGAAAGACGAAGTCTTCGTCATCCCGGTCATTCAGCCCTATTCGAGCTACTATTACGAGATCGATGATGCCTACAGAAAGAAAGTGCAGGAACTGTTCAATTAGTACGCTTCCTCTGCGAAGTGGGGAGACTCTTCGGTCATATCATATTCCGCTCCACTTTGATGGATCGCGTAGCATTCGTGCGAGACGATTTTGCCGAAACGATAGTGAATGCAAATTCCGCTAAAACAGCATGCCGATTCCGATAGAACGGCATGCTGTTCCGCTTCAAACGGCACGGAGTGACGCTATAGAATCGAATTATTCCA